>Ga0187766_10000343_pt1 | contig 25714 bp, 22 predicted proteins | sample 0216_QUI02_MP05__4_FD_132971 | JGI IMG/M metagenome (GOLD analysis project Ga0187766, IMG submission 132971) | Tropical peat soil microbial communities from peatlands in Department of Meta, Colombia - 0216_QUI02_MP05_20_MG | ecosystem: Environmental > Terrestrial > Soil > Wetlands > Peat ... | reverse complement strand
CCGGCTGACCATCGTGTGGCGCGGCACACCCGATCTCGATGACTGGGTCGCCTACATCGCGACACGAACCAAATCGAAGAAGCTGATCCTGGCCGATCAGGTGTCCGAGCGGAAGATCAAGGCACTGCTCGCGAAGGTCGCGAGCCTTTCCCGTCGGGGCGTCGAGAAGCTGGCGAAGGGCTGAGCGACGGCCCCGCGACCTGGGGAGAGCTGCAGGGGGCCCGGCCACCCAAGAGCAGAGGCACTCTATCCACAGATTGTGGATAGGTCTGTGCACAGCCGCCGCCGCTACACCACAAACCCCTGCCAATTCAAGTAGTTCGGCCACGCGCCGCCAATGCTACGTTTGGGCGAATTCCTCCAGCCGTTTCAGCAGTTTCACCAGCCCGAAGCTATCCAGCGCGCAGTAGCGTGAGAGCTGATCCCTGAGCTCGGCCCGCTCCGCCGTGCCCATCAGGGCGCCGCGGAAGAGCAGTCGCTCGAGCGCCGCGCTGGCCAGCGCGCCGTCGCCGATCGCGAGGTCGTCGTAGCGGCACTCCGGCACGAGCGCGGGCAGCACGCTCTTGAGCGCGAAGCTTCCGCCGAAGTCCGGATGATAGACGTGATCGCGCACGATCGGCAGGAGATCCACGAGCCGCGTGGCCAGGGCCTCCAGCCGACCACGCAGCGGCGGCACCGCGGCGGCGAGGTGGAGGATGCAGGCGCGCTCGAACGGCGCGTGGTAGGCCGCGATGGTGCGCGCGGGCTCGCACGCGGCGAGGAGCCGCTCGCCCAGCGCGGCCCGCGAGTCGTCCGGGCCCTCGGCGAGCCACGCGTGATGCGCGAGCCCTCCCGCGGCATCCTCCAGGTGAGCGCTGAACTGGACCGGGAGCGGATCGTAGGGATGGCAGCCGTTCCATACCGGGACCGCGAGCCCGAGTGTCTCGAAGTCGAGGAACGCCATGGGCCGGACGCAGGCGCCCAGCGCCCGCGCGAGGCCGCGCTCCACGACGACCCGCCCGGACTGGACCGCGCGGCGCTGGCGGTCCTGCGTGGCGGCGAGGTTCGCGTCGGGCGGGAGATCGAAGATCGTGCGGTAGCCCTGCTCGTCCAGCGCGTCGAGCGCGCGCTGGCGGATCCGGTAGAGCGTGCTCAGGTGATGGGGGGGCAGCGCGGGCCGGCAACGCTCGGTGAACGGGCACTCGTAGGGATGCGAGCAGTGCGGGCCGGTGGGCACGCTCGGGAGCGGGCCAGCGAGCATGGCCCGCTGCGCGTCCAGCTCACGCGGCAGCGTGCGCAGGCGGGCCTCCGCGAGCGCGGTCACGTCGACGCGGACGAACAGGTCCCGCAGGTCCGGGAAGGTGCAGGCGCGGTTGAGATGCATGATCTCCATCCGGCGCACCGCCAGCCCGGCCCGTCGCGCCACGTGGGCCTGGATCGCCACGTCCGGCACGTGCTGCTCCTTCACGGAGGTGGTGGCCTTCGCCTCGACGATGCCGAAGCCGCCGGGCGCGCGCGCCCCGAGGTCGCGCTCGAGGATGTCGACCGACACGAACACGCCGTCCTCACGGAAGGCGGCCTCGAAGACCGCGGGCGCGCCCTGCTCGATCGCGCGGCGCGTGGCGGCCAGGCGCGCCTCGTAGGCGTCGTAGGGAAGATCGATCAGGACGCCGCCGGGCACGCGTTCGCGCGCGAGCGCCCCGACCTGGTGGCCGCGATCGAACACCGCCTGCAGCACCGGGTCGACCACCAGCTCGGGCGAGCCCGGGTCGTGCACCCGCCACCAGAGCTGCTTGTGGCACTGCAGCCCCGCCATCGCGCGGGTCTTGGAGAGCGCGCCGGACGGACTCATCGGGCCGCGCCCGCCATCGCGGCTGGTGAAGTCATCGCGGCTAGTGGAGCCCCAGAAACACCCGGGCGTTGTCCACGGTGAGCCGGCGGCGTGTCGCGGTGTCGAGCCCGAGCGCGTCGAGCGCGCCGACCGGATCGCCCACGCCCATCTTGAACGGGTAGTCGCTGCCCAGCACGATGCGCTCGGGCCCGAACGTCTCGAGCGCGAAGGCGAGCACCCGGGGCGAAAGCGTGAGCGAGTCGACCCAGACGCGCCGCACGTAGTCGCTGGGCGGCCGGGGCAGCGCTGAGTGCGCCTCGGCGAGCGCGGACCAGCCCTGGTCGAGGCGCGGCACGATGTAGGCGAAGGCGCCGCCGCCGTGGGCGAAGCACCAGCGCACGGTGGGCCACCGGTCGAGCACGCCGCCCCAGACGATCCGGGTCATGGCGAGCGCGGTCTCGAGCGGGAAGCCGGCCACCTGCGTGAGGTTGTTCTTGCGGAAGCGCGGATCACCCAGGATCGGCGCCTGCGGGTGCACGAAGATCGCCACGCCCAGCGCCGCGGCGGCATCCCACACCGGCGCCAGGCTCTCGTCGTCGAGGTCGAGCCCGCCCACGTTGGCCCCGATCTCGACCGCCGGGAAGCCCAGCGCGGTGGCGGCGCGCTCCAGCTCCTTGACCGCGAGGTCCGGCGCCTGCAGCGGCAGCCCGGCCGCGCCGAGGAAGCGGTCCGGGCGCCGGCTCACCAGCTCCGCGATCGCGTCGTTCTGCATCCGGCACCACTCGGCGGCCGCCACGCCGGGCGCCCAGTAGCAGAAGGTCGGCGGCGCCGGCGAGAGGAGCTGGCGATCCACGCCGGTGCGGTCCATGTCCTCGACACGGGGCGCGGGGTCGAAGGCGTGCGGGGTGAGCGACCGGTTCAGCGCGGCGCCCAGGTAGAGGCGGCAGCCGATGGCGGGATCGCCCTCGAGCCGGGGCCATCGATCGCCGCCGTAGCGCGCCGCGAAGTCCGGCCAGGCGCTCGCGAAGATGTGGGTGTGGACGTCGATCGGTCCGCTCATGGCGCTCTCCTCTCGCGACACAAGATACCGCAGGAGCGCCGCTTGACTCGGCGCCCTCCGCGGGCGCACCATCTCGCGAGGCCGATGAAGTCCCGCGCCCAGGGGGATCGACGATGAGCACCCAGATGATCGAGCCGCGGATGGAGCTGGAGCAGCACCTGCACATGTACCGGCAGATGGCGAAGATCCGGGCCTTCGAGGAGCAGGTGAACGAGTTGTACAAGGGCGCCAAGATGCCGGGGCTGGCCCATCTCTACGTCGGTGAGGAGGCGGTCGCGGTCGGCGTGTGCGAGGCGCTCCGGCGCGACGACTTCATCACGAGCACCCACCGGGGCCACGGGCACTGCCTGGCCAAGGGCGCCTCGGTCAGCCGCATGTTTGCGGAGCTGCTCGGCAAGGAGCCCGGCTACTGCCGCGGCAAGGGCGGCTCCATGCACATCGCGGATCCCGAGACCGGCAACCTGGGCGCCAACGCGATCGTGGGCGGCTCGGCGGGCATCGCGACCGGCGCGGCGCTGTCGGCGAAGATGCGCGGGAGCGGCCAGGTCGCGGTGTGCTTCTTCGGCGACGGCGCGCTCGGCCAGGGCCTGCTCTACGAGGCGATGAACATGGCCGCGCTCTGGAAGCTGCCGGTCATCTACGTGTGCGAGAACAACCTCTACGGCGAGTACACGCCCGGGACGGAGACGGTCGCGGGCGAGATCCTCTCGCGCCCGCGCGCGATGGGCGTGCACGCGGAGAGCGTCGACGGCCAGGACGTGCAGGCGGTGTACGCGACGATGAGGCGGATGGTCGAGCGCGCGCGGCGCGGGGAAGGGCCCGCGTTCCTCGAGTGCAAGACGTATCGCTACTACGGTCACCACGTGGGCGACGTCAACCGAGACTACCGCACCCGGGACGAGGAGCGCGAGTGGATGACCAACCGCGATCCGCTCCAGACCCTGGCCTCCCGGCTCATGCAGCAGCGCCTCGCGGAGCAGTCGGTCTTCGACCGCATCCACGTCGACGTGAAGGGCGAGATCGACAGCGCGGTGCAGTACGCGCTCGACGCCCCCTTCCCCAAGCCCGACCAGGTCGACCAGGACGTCTACGCCTGAAGGGCGTCAGGTCTTGCATTCCAACAATGTTGGAATGCAAGACCTGACCCCCTCAGATAACGCCGGAGGCGGCGAAGGCGCGGATCTGGGCGTCGGTGTAGCCCAGCTCGGCGAGGATCTTCTCGCGGTGCTCGCCCAGCAGCGGCGGGGGCGTGATCGTGGTCGGCGAGGCGGAAAGCTTGACCGGGTTGCCCACCGTGAGATAGCGCCCGCGCACCGGATGCTCGACCTCCACGATCATGTCGCGCGCCAGCAGGTGCGGATCGGTCAGCACCTCGCCGGTGTCCAGGCACGCCCCGCACGGCACGCCCGCGCCGGCCAGGATCCGCATCACGTCGTGCTTGGCGCGCGCGGCGGTCCAGGCCTCCACGAGCGCGTTGACCTCCTCGCGGTTGCGGCCGCGGGCCTCCGGGCTCTCGTAGCGCGGGTCGCCGATCAGGTCCTCGCGGCCGATGGCGCGCAGCAGCGGATGCCACATCCGCTGCTGCACGAAGACGAAGACGTAGTCGTTGGGCCCACCCGGATGGCAGCGGTACGTGGTACCCGGCACGCCGGCGCCGAGCTGGTTGCCGTTGCGCGGCATCACCGCGCCGAAGCGCTGGTGGTCGCGCAGGCTCACCCGGATCAGGTTGACCACCGCGTCCTGCATGGAGACCTCGACCCGCTGGCCCTCGCCGGTGGCGTGGCGCTGCATCAGCGCGGCGAGGATGCCGATCACGCAGTGCATTCCGGTCCCCGAGTCGCCGATCGACGGCCACGTGAAGGTGGGCGGCCCGTCCGGGAAGCCGGTGACGCTCATGGCCCCGCCCATCGCCTGGGCGATCGGCTCATAGCTCTTGTACTCGCGATAGGGCCCGTACGAGCCGAAGCCCTTGATGCTCGCGTAGACGAGCCGCGGGGTGATCTCGCGGACGGCTCCATAACCGAAGCCGAGCCGCTCGATGACCCCGGGGCCGAAGTTCTCCAGCAGCACGTCGGCCGTCCGGAGCAGCGCGCGGAAGATTTCCTGTCCGTCCGGGTGCTTCAGGTTGAGCGTGAGGCTCCGCTTGTTGGCGTTGAAGGAGAGGAAGAAGAGGGCGTCGGCGTCCGGTCGGTCCTTCTGCGAGTACCGCGCCACGTCGCCGCGACCCGGCTCCTCGACCTTGATCACGTCGGCCCCGAGCCACGCCAGCATCTGGCCGCACGAGGGCCCCGCCTGGTTGTTGGTCACGTCGACGACGCGGATGCCGCTGAGTGCCTGGGTCATAGGCCCCATGCCTACCACACCCGCCCCCGCCGGGTCGAGGCTGCCCCTTGACTAGCGATGGACGGCCGGCGCACTCTCCCCGCATGGCGACCGAGACGCGCGGCGCGGTGAGCTTTCGCCAGGTCGGGCCTTGCCTGGCGGCCGAGGTCGAGGGCATCGACCTGACCCGTCCCCTGTCCCCCGAGGAGGTGGCCGCGGTCCACGCGGGCATGGACCGGTACGCGGTGCTGGTCTTCCACGACCAGCCGCTGACCGACGAGCAGCAGCTCGGCTTCACGCGCAGCCTGGGGGACATCGAGCACGCGATCGGCACCGGCCTGCGCCAGCAGTACCGGCTGCCCACCACCTTCGCCGACGTGTCGAACCTGGACGTCGACAACCGCGTCTTCCCCCGCGACCACCGCACGCGGCTCTTCTCGCTCGGCAACCGGCTCTGGCACTCCGACAGCTCGTTCAAGGTGGTGCCCGCGAAGTACTCGCTGCTGCACGCCCGCGCGATCCCGTCCACGGGCGGCAACACCGAGTTCGCGGACATGCGCGCCGGCTACGACGCCCTCGACCAGGAGACCAAGGACCGGTGCCAGGACCTGATCTGCGAGCACTCGCAGCTCTTCTCGCGCTCGATCCTCGGCTTCACCGACTTCACCGACGAGGAGCGCGAGCGCTTCAAGCCGGTGCGCCAGGTGCTGGTCCGCACCCATCCCGTCCACCGGCGCAGGTCGCTCTACCTCTCGTCCCACGCCGGCGGCATCGTGGGCTGGCCGGTTCCGGAGGCGCGTGCGTTCCTGCGCGACCTGAACGAGATCGCAACCCAGCGCCAGTTCGTGTACTCGCACAAGTGGCGGGTGGGCGACCTGGTCATGTGGGACAACCGCCAGACCATGCACCGCGCGCGTCCGTTCCCGGAGCACGAGCCGCGCGACGTGCGCCGCACCACCCTGATGGGCGACGGGCCGACCACGGAGCAGGTCGCCGCCTGAGCGGGTCCGCTCCGCGATGAAGTTCGGCACCTTCTACCAGGCCCCCGAGGCGCCCGGCCAGAGCCACGCCCAGCGCTACGCGGAGATGATCGACCTGATCGGACTGGCCGACGCGCTCGGCTTCGACGTGGCGTGGCTGGCCGAGCTGCACTTCGGCGGCGCCTTCTCCCTGCTGTCGAATCCGCTGATGGCGGTGCCGGTGATCGCGGAGCGCACCCGCCGCATCCGCATCGGCACCGCGGTGACCCTGCTGCCGCTGCACCATCCGCTCGCCTGCGCCGAGCAGGCCGCGATCGCCGACCTGCTCTCCGGCGGGCGGCTCGAGTTCGGAGTCGGGCGCGGATCGATCCCGAGCCAGTTCCACGGCTTCCGCGTACCCGTCTCCGAGAACCGGGCGCGCTTCGTCGAGGCGCTCGACATCATCCGGCTCGCCTGGACGGAAGAGCGCTTCAGCTACCGGGGGACGTACTACCAGGTCGAGGACGTCTCGGTGGTGCCACGTCCGACGCAGCGCCCGCATCCGCCCATCCGCGTCGCGGTGCACAGCGCGGAGAGCTTCGCCCACATCGGCTCGACCGGGCTGCCCATCTACTCGGGCACCACGACCACGCCGCTGCCGCAGCTCCGCGAGTTCATGGCGCTCTACCGTGAGCGGCTGACCGCGGCCGGGCACGCCTGGCAGCCGGAGCAGATGGCGCTGATGCTGCCGGTGCACCTGGCCGACAGCGGCGCGGCCGCGCGGGAGGCCATGCGGCCCGGCGTGCGCAAGTACTACGAGAACCTCCAGGCGATCTTCTCGGCGCTGCCCGACTCCTACGCCGAGCACCTGCCGCGACTCAAGATCATCCGGGACACGCTCGCGAACCTGCCCTACGAGAAGTTCTTCCGGGACCAGGCGGTCTTCGGCGACGTCCCGGAGGTCATCGACCGGCTGCAGGCCGCGGTCGAGGAGTTTTCCCTCTCCCAGGTGATCTGCTGGTTCGATCAGGGCTCGATGCTGCCGCGCGCGGAGGTCGAGCGGGCGATGCGGCGGTTCGCCGAGCAGGTGATGCCGAAGCTCTGATGGACCTGGGGCTCAACCTGGCGACCTCCGCGGACTCGTGGAAGGTCGTCAAGCGCGCCGAGGAGCTGGGCTACACGCGCGCCTGGTTCTACGATACCCAGCTGCTCAACGCCGACATGTTCGTGGCGATGGGCGCGGCGGCGGTGCAGACGAGCCGGATCCGTCTGGCCACCGGCGTCCTGATCCCCTCCAACCGCATCGCCCCGGTGGCCGCGAGCGCGCTCGCCTCGCTGAACGCGCTGGCGCCCGGGCGCATCGACTTCGGCATATCCACCGGGTTCACCGCGCGGCGCACGATGGGGTTGGGGCCGGTCACCCTCGAGGCGATGCGCGACTACATCCGGATCGTCCGGGGCCTGATCGCGGGCGAGACGCTCGAGTGGACCTTCGAGGGCAAGCGGCGGAAGATCCGCTTCCTCAACCCCGAGGTCGGCGCGGTCAACGTCCGCGACCCGATCCCGCTGCACGTCTCCGCGCTTGGCCCCCGCGGCCGGCGGCTCACCGCGGAGCTGGGCGCGGGCTGGCTCTTCGCGGCCGGCCACGTGGGCGCGGCCACGGCCGCGGCGGCGGAGATGCGGCAGGCCTGGCGTGCTGCCGGCCTCGACCCGGATCGCCAGGTCGCGACCGCGTTCACCGGCGGCTGCGTGCTCGGAGAGGGCGAGGCCTTCGACAGCGCGCGCGCCCGGGCCCAGGCCGGCCCGCACGCCACGATCGCGCTCCACAACCTGGTCGAGGTCGCGGAGTTCGGCAACATGGGGCGCTCGGTGCCGCCGTCTCTCGCCCCGCTGCTCGACCGCTACCGCAAGATCTACGAAGCGTACGAGCCGGCGGACGCGCGCTACCTCTCGAACCACCGCGGGCATCTCATGTTCCTGCGGCCGGAGGAGCAGGAGGTGTGCACCGCGGACCTGATCCGCACCATGACCTTCACGGGCACGCGGCCCGAGCTCCGCGAGCGCCTGCGCGAGCTGGGCGCCGCCGGCTACAACCACTTCGCGATCAGCATCCGCCACGGGCATCCGCAGATGCTCGAGGAGTGGGCGGACGTCTTCGCGGGCCTGTAGGGAGACGGACATGAGGACCGGGCGCGAGTATCGGGAGGCGCTGCGCGACGGCCGGCGGATCTGGGTCATCGGCGAAGGCCAGGTCGAGGACGTGACGGTGCATCCGGCGACGCGACCGATGGTGGAGGAATACGTGGCGTGGTACGACCGGCACCACGATCCCGCGTGGCAGGACGTGGTGCTGACGCCGCCCGACGCCCAGGGCGCGCGCGGGCCGTGGGCCTTCGCGATCCCGCGCACCGCCGCGGACCTGCGCGCGATGGGCCGGAGCTACGCCGCGACCATCTTCCCCACCGCGGGCAACATGACCCACACGCCGGGCTACGGCAACCTGATCGCGCTCGGCATCCACGACGTGGTCCAGCAGCGCCGGGTCTCGGCGGAGCAGATCGCGTCCGCGGCCGCGTACCGCGAGGAGATCGCGCGCACCGGGCGCTTCCTGACGTTCTCCGCGGGCGCGGCCACCATCGGCTACCGGCTCCGCGAGGATCCGGCCGAGCGGGCGGCGCTGCGGGTCGTCCGCCGGACCGACGCCGGCCTCGTCCTGAGCGGCAAGGTGGGCATGCACACGAGCCCGGTCTACGCGGAGGACGTGTACGTCGGCGCGCACTCCGGGGTGGACCTCGACGGCCATCGCGCGACGTTCGTGGTGCCGGTGAACGCCCCCGGCGTGACCGTGGTCTGCCGGAAGATCGCGGCCCGCCACGCGAACCCGTTCCTGGCACCGCTCAGCAGCCGGTTCGACGAGCTGGACGGGCAGATGTGGCTCGAGGACGCGCTGGTCCCCTGGGAGCGCGTCTTCCTCACCGAGCCCTCGCCCGATCCGATCGCGGCCTGGTGCTTCTGGCATCAGCTCTACGCCTGGCTGGCCAAGGCCGAGTTCACGCTGGGGCTGGCGCTGGCGTGCGCGCACGCGATGGGTCTGAAGGACCACGAGCTGACGACCGAGTACCTGATCGACCTGGTCGTGGACGTGCAGACGGTGCGGAGCTGTCAGACCGCGGCCGAGCTGGATCCCGATCGCTCCGAGGCGGGCTACTGCGTGCCGGGGCGCGTGCACGTGGCCGCGGGCAGCATCGCGATGCAGAAGGCGCGGCAGCGGATGGCGGAGATCCTGAGGATCGTGCCGGGCTCGTCCCTCGTGGTGGCGCCGTCGGACAAGGACCTGACCTCGCCCGAGGTCGGCGCTGGTCTCGAGGAGTCGTTCGGCGGGGGCGAGTACACCGCGCTCCAGCGCGCGGCCCTGCTGCAGCTCGCCGCCGACCACGTGGCCTCGGCCCTGGACGGGCGCGAGTCCGCCTTCGAGCTGCACGCCAACGGCGGCCTCGTGGCCTGGCGCGCGCGGCTGCGCCGCGCCTTCACCAGCTACAACGAGCTGGCGAATGGCGTTGTCCGCGCGCTGAGCCTCGACATGCCCACGATCGACCTGGAGAGTCTGCGCGCCGCCCCGCTCCCCCAGCGCCGCAGATAAGCAGATAAGGGGTCAGGTCTTGCATTACGACATTGTCGTAATGCAAGACCTGACCCCTATTTGCCGTCGAGGGCGGCGAGGGGGGCGTAGTCGGCGATGGAGCCGTGGCCGCCCGCGAACCTGAGCGGCTCGATGCCGGCCTTCTTGACGCCGGCGATCAGCGAGGCTAGCGCCGGGTTCAACGTGTCCGGCAGCGGCGGGCCGGGCGTCCAGATGTCGGTCACGAAGCCGAGCCGCGCGTCGGGCACGTAGCCGATGAGCAGTCCCTGCGCGTGCGGGTTGGGCTCGATCGCGTAGACCTGCACCTCGCGCTGGCTGTCGATGATCGAGTACTTGAACGCGACCTCGACGATCGGCGTGCGGCTGAGATCGCGCGGCGCCAGGTCGGGGTCGCGGGTGAACGGCGCCGCGAGCACGCGGCGGTAGTGCTCGGTCGTGCCCTTGCCCACCACGATCGTCGCGCCCTCGCTCGCGTAGGTCCGCAGGCCCCCGGCGTGGTCCATGTGATGGTGGGTGAGCACGAGGTACTTCACCGGCTTACGTGGGAACTTGACGCGGGCGGCGTCGATGGTCCACCGCGACTGCCAGTCCGAGACCGGCGCGTCGAAGACCACCAGCGTGGTCTTCATCTCCACGATCAGGCTGTTGTGCGAGCCGCCCACCACGTGCTGGATACCGGGGCCCAGCTCGACCAGGCGGAGGCTGCTGACGGCGCGCCGATCGAAGCTCGGCACGTCCGAGTCCAGATAGGTGCCGATGAACTGCCGCCGGATGACCCACTGGTACGGCACGGCGCCCGCGGCGGGGCCGGGCGCTCCGGCGCGGAACGCGGCCGGGATGACCAGGCGCTCGGCGGCGACCGGCGCGTTGAACTGGACCTGGGTGATCCGGGCGTCGACGACCCGCCGCCCGTTCAGCTCGTACTTCTGCGACATCGCCACGCGCACGCCGCTCACGGCCTGCCAGTCGGCGAGCACCAGGTCGTACGTGACGTCGCCCCAGATGTTGTCGTAGTCGAGCGTGCGCACCCGCGCGGGCAGGCCGCTCGTCCGATCGAACATCACGACGAAGGTCTGGCTTCCCGCCTGGTAGCTCACCGCGGGGTAGGCGATGCCGCCCACCGTGACGTCCCGCACGGCGGCGACGCGGTCGGGGTTCCGCGACATCTCGAGCAGCAGGAGCGGCGAGGTGCGTGCCAGCTCCCGCTGGGTGGCGGCCAGCCGCAGCCCCGACATGGTGTGCGCGGGTGGATTCGACTCGAGGCTCTGCTTGTTGCGGCCGTTGCTGTCGATGCCGGCCACGTAGCCGGCCTCCGTGGCGACGATCTCGCTGAAGGTGAACGTGCGCGGCGCCGGGTACTCGAAGCGGCGCACCCAGTCGGCCCGACTCGCGCGGGCGGCGACGTCCACGCTCAGGTCGAGAGCGGACTCGTTGGCGAAGCGCATCTCGCCGCCGGCGACGGCGGACTGCTCGGGCTCCCAGTAGCGGATCGTCGCCTTCAGGGAGATGGTCCGGATCGAGGCCAGCGCGTCGGCCCCGCCCTGGGCCTGGACGGCCCGGGCCACGAGGTCAGGCCCCCTCCCCGACATGGAGGCGCACGCCGCGACGATGAGCGCGATGGCCAGCGAGGTGGCGAGCACGATCGGGGCCCGCTTCATGGGTTCTCCTTCCGCTCGGGTGGCCGGTCGGTCGACATCGTTGCGGCAACCTTGCGGGTCAGCCCAGGAACTGTCAAGCCGGGCCATGCTGACGTCCCGCGGTTGGGATAGGATAGGCGCCTGGTGTCGACCGGAACGGTCCAGGTAGCGCCATCCAGATCGGGAGGACAAGGCTCATGGCCGAGCGAGAGCTGACGTACGGAGAGGCGGTCAAGGAAGCCATCGCCGAGGAGATGCGGCGCGACCCGCGGGTCTTCCTCATCGGGGAAGACGTGGCGGAGGCCGGGCATCCCTTCAAGACGCTGGTCGGGCTGGTGCAGGAGTTCGGCACCGATCGCATCATCGACACCCCGATCTCCGAGCCCGGCTACGCGGGCATCGGGGTGGGCGCGGCGATGACCGGCATGCGCCCGGTGGTCGACGTGATGTTCGGCGATTTCATCACGCTCACCATGGACCAGATGGTGAACCAGGCCGCCAAGGCCCACTACATGTCGGGCGGCAAGATCAAGGTGCCGATCGTCTTCCGCACCACGCTCGGCGCCACGCGCCGCTCGGCCGCCCAGCACTCGCAGTCGCTGCACGCGTGGGTGAGCCACATCCCGGGGCTCAAGGTCGCGCTGCCCTCCGGGCCCTACGAGGCCAAGGGCCTGATGAAGACCGCGATCCGCGACGACAGCCCGGTGGTGATCTTCGAGGACAAGATGATGTACCGCGTGAAGGGCCCGGTGCCGGAGGGCGACTACACGATCCCGTTCGGCGTGGCCGAGATCAAGCGTGCGGGCCAGGACATCACGATCGTCGCCACCAGCAGCATGGTCGGCGTGGCCCTGGGAGCGGCCAAGCTCCTGGACGGGGCGGGCATCAGCGCCGAGGTCATCGACCCGCGCACCACGTGGCCGCTCGACAAGCAGGCGCTGATCGACTCGGCCCGGAAGACCTCGCGCGCGCTGGTGGTCGACGAGGGTTACGAGCGCTACGGCGTCACCGCCGAGATCGCCTCGGTCATCGCGGAGGGCGCGTTCTACCACCTCGACGCGCCGGTGAAGCGCATGGGCGCGATGGACGTGCCGGTACCCTTCTCGCCCGTGCTCGAGGACCTCACGGTGCCCTCCGAACAGACCGTCTTCGAGGCCGCGAGGGCTCTGTGCCGCAAGTAGCGCGCTGACGATGCCGACCAACGTCATCATGCCCGCGCTGGAGCTGGCCCAGGAGACGGGCAAGCTGCTGCGCTGGATCAAGGCGCCCGGGGAGAGCGTGCGCAAGGGCGAGCCCATCGCCGAGATCGAGACCGACAAGGTCACGATCGAGCTGGAGGCGCCGGCCTCCGGCGTGCTGCGCGACGTCACCGCGCGGGAAGGCGACGTCATCCCGGTCGGCCACACCATCGCGCGCATCGCCGACCCCACTGAATCTGCCGTCACCCTCTCCCCAGCGGGGAGAGGGCAGGGTGAGGGGCCCAAGGGTGAGGGGTCGCGAAGCGAGACGATCAAGGCCTCCCCGCTCGCCCGTCGCGTCGCCGAGGAGCACGGCGTTGACCTCGCCCACGTGAAGACGACGAGCGGCAAGATCGAGAAGGCCGACGTGCTCGCGTTCGTCGAGAGCCGGAAGGCGGGCGCGCAGGCCAACGGATCGCCCGCGCGGCTCGTCGCGGCGTCGCCCAAGGCGCGACGGCTCGCGGCGGAGCGAGGTGTGGACCTGGCGTCAGTGCGGGGATCGGGGCCGGGGGGAGCGGTGATCGCGGTGGACGTGCCGGCTAGCGCGCCCCTCGGCACTGCGCCCCTCACCCTACCCTCTCCCCAGAGGGGAGAGGGGGAGAAGGTCGGGACAGTGTGGCGGATCATGGCCGAGCGCATGACCGCCAGCTGGACCAGCGCGCCGCACTTCTACCTCGTGCGCGAGGTGAACGTCGCGCGCCTGCGCTCCTGGCTGGAGACGGCGCGCAAGCAGACGGGCGCGCGCGTCACCTACACCGACCTGCTCGTGAAGCTGGTCGCGGCGGCGCTCGTCCAGCACCCTCGCGTCAACGTCTCCTGGAGGGACGGCGCGCTGGAGCGTCACGCCGAGATCAACGTCGGCCTCGCCGTCGCGCTCGAGGACGGGCTGGTCGTCCCGGTCATCCACCGTGCCGACACGCTCGGCCTCAGGGAGATCGCCGCGAAGCGCGAGGATTTGGTCGCGCGCGCCCAGGCCGGCAAGCTACGCCCCGCGGACATCCAGGGCGGGGTCTTCACGATCAGCAACCTCGGGATGTACGGCGTCGACGCCTTCAACGCGATCGTCAACCCGCCGCAGGCCGCCATCCTCGCGGTCGGCCGCGTCGCCGACCGCGTCGTGCCGGTCAACGGCCAGCCCGCCGTGCAGCCCACGATGGTGCTCACGCTCTCCTGCGACCACCGTGCCCTCGACGGGGCCCGCGGCGCCCAGTTCCTGGGCGCGCTCGCGGATCTGATCGAGGAGCCGCTGGCCCTGCTCGCCTGAGGGGCGCCCATGGCCTTCATCGACCGCTACGGCCTGACCGTCACCACCGAGTCGCCCGCCGCCTTCGATCGCTTCCAGGAGGGCATGGACCACCTGCTGGCCTACGGTCCCGGCGCCGAGGAGGCCTTCGCCGGCGCGATCCAGGCCGATCCGGCTCTCGCGCTCGCGCACGTGGGCACCGCGCTGCTGGCCGCGGTGCAGGGTGACGCGGCCGCCGCGCGCGCCGCCGCGGGCCGCGCGCGCGATGCGGTGGCCAAGGCGACGCCGCGCGAGCGGCGCCACGTGGAGGCGGTGAGCGCATTCGTGGCGGGCGAGACCCCGCGCGGGCTCGCCCTGGTCGACGAGCACGTCAAGGAGTTCCCGCGCGACGCGATGCTGGTCAACCAGGCCAGCAGCGCGATCGCGCTCACCGGTCGGATCGATCGAGAAGAGCACCGCGTGGCCTTCCTGGAGCGCCTGGCCCCCGAGTACGGCGCCGACTGGTGGTTCCAGTCGGCGCTGGCCTTCACGTATCACGAGGTGGATCGCTTTGCGGAATCGCGGCGCCTTTCCGAGGCCTCGCTCCGCCAGTATCCCGGTAACGCGAGCGCGGCCCACAACCTGGCCCACATCGCATTCGAGACGCTCGACATCGACGCGGGCGCCGCGTTCCTCGACGACTGGATGACCGGCTACGATCGGCGCGCCCACTTCCACTGCCACCTGGCCTGGCACCAGGCGATGTTCGCGCTCCACGAGGGCCGGCACTCCCAGGCGCTGGCCATCTTCGAGCACGACATCCTGGGCGCGGTGAGCGCGCGCTCCACCATGACCGACGGCACCGCGCTGCTCTGGCGGCTCAAGCTCGACGGCGCGCCGGCCCGGCCGCTGCCCTGGCGGGCGCTCGCCGACATCGCCGGCCGCGTGTCGCGACCCGGCTATCTCTTCGGCGAGGTTCACGCGGCGCTGGCCTACGCGGCCTCCGGTGATCAGGCCGCGCTCGACAAGCTGATGGACGGCCTGCGCGCCCTGCACGCGCAGGGCAATCCGATCGCGGGCACGGTCGTGCTGCCGCTGGTCCAGGGGACGGCGGCGTTCGCGGCCGGCGACCACGCGGGCGCGCTCCGCCACTTCGAGCCCGTCGAGGCGGAGATGCACCGCATCGGGGGCAGCCACGCGCAGTGGGAGCTCTTCGAGGAGACCATGATCGTGTGCTATCTCGAGCTCGGGCGCGGCGCCGACGCCCTCCGCCTGCTGGCCCGGCGCCTCGCACGGAGGGCCTCCCCGCGCGATCGGAAGTGGCGCGAGCGGGCGACCGCGGGAGGGACGTGATGGAGATCCGTCGGCTCGGTTCGCAGATCGGCGTCGAGATCGGCGACGTGGACGTGCGCAAGCTGGACGAGGCCGGCTTCGCCCGGATCTACCGCGCGTGGCTCGACCACAACGTGGCGGTGATCCCCGGCCAGACCCTCGAGATCGACGACTTCCTCCGCTACAGCCGGCGCTTCGGCCAGGTCGTGCCGCACCCCTCCAAGATGACGCGCCACCCGGACTACCCCGAGATCACCATGCTCGGCGTGAACAAGTTCGGCGCCGACGGCGCGCTGGACATGGCGATCTACCGGCGCGGCGCCGAGGGCTGGCACACCGACGGCGCCTACGACGCCGAGCCCTTCAAGGCCACCCAGCTCTACGCGCTCGCCGTCCCGAGCCGCGGCGGCGAGACCCACTTCGCCAGCATGTACGCGGCCTACGAGGCGCTCCCGGCGCGCGTCAAGGAGCGCCTGGAGGGGCGCAAGGGCGCCTTCACCTACGGCGGGCGCAGGAAGGCGACCGCGCTGCTCAACGAGGAGGACCGCGACTGGATCCCGGTCTTCCACCCGATCATCCGCGTCCATCCCGAGACCGGACGGCGCGGCCTCTTCTTCGACCCGGGCAAGATCCTCTCCATCGACGGGCTCGAGCCGGCGGAGAGCGACGCGTTGATCGACGAGCTGACGGAGCGCATGATCCAGCCCGACGGCTGCTACACGCACACGTGGCGCAAGGGCGACATCGTCATCTGGGACAATCGCTGCTCGTACCACAAGGCGGCGGGCGACTATCCACCCGAGGAGGATCGAATCCACTGGCGGGTCTCGATCAAGGAGCGTGCGGCATGAACGTCGTGGCCCGAATGGTCACGCAGGAGCAGGACGGCATCCCCGGCTACATGGCGCATCCCGACTCCCCCGGCAAGCGCCCGGGCATCCTGATGGTCCACCACGCGCACGGCGTCACCGCGGACTACAAGATCGACGCCTACCGCCTGGCCTGCCTCGGCTTCAACGTGCTGACGCCGGATCTGTTCAACATGTTCGGCATCGCGGGCACCACCCACATCGGGATGGGCGCCGATCTGCAGGCCAAACACGGCGACGACGAGTTCCTCGGCAAGATGGACGAGGCCTGGCGCTACCTGATCGACCGCATGGGCACCGACCCGGCGCGCACCGGCTGCATCGGCCACTGCATGGGCGGGCGGCTGCTGATCCCGTTCGCGGCCGATCACCCGTCGGTGAAGGCGATCGTGCTCTACTACCCCTCGGTGCGCGACGAGCCCGAGACCTCGCATCGCCCGCGCCACGCCTTCCACCTGGCGAGGACGCTCTCGTGCGCCTCGCTGGTCTTCGCTGCGGGACAGGACTTCATCGCCACGCCCGCGATCCAGGGCCCGCTCTGGCAGGCCTTCCTGGCCAACGGCAAGCTCGTGGAGTGGCACTTCTTCTCCGACGCCCAGCACGGCTTCCGGCATCCCGACAACCCGGGCTTCCAGCCCTACTACGCCGATCTGGCCTGGCCGCTCACCACGGCCTTCCTGCAGCGCACCGTTTGATCGACAAGGAGAGATCACCAATGAGCGAGCCCAAGCAGAAGTTCAGCGCGAGCTACGCCAAGGACGCGGTCTACCAGCAGGGCCTGCGCAGCTTCATGGAGTACCGGGACCTGGGCATCGCCGACGCCACGCACGGCCAGATGCGCGCGCACGTCATCCGGGTGAAGCAGGGCGGCGACACGCACGACCTCCACACCACGGGGCTTCACAAGCACGAGTGCGACTTCCAGATGTTCTACGTGCTCAAGGGCACGATCAAGTTCGTCTACGAGGGTGTCGGCGAGCGCACCTTCGGCCCCGGCGACTGCGTGCTGCAGCCCGCGGGCATCGTGCATAACGAGCTCGAGTGCACCGACGACCTCGAGGTCCTCGAGATCTACTCGCCGGCCGTGCATCCCACGGTCGTCGTCGAGAAGATGCCCGAGGCCGCGGCGGCCGCCCGCTGAGGCGTCCATGAGCCCGAGCCTGCCGAACTCGCTGTGGACGGCCACGGCCACGCCGGCCGTGGCCTACGCCCCGCTCCAGGGCGAGGAGCGGGCGGACGTCTGCGTCATAGGCGGCGGGTTCACCGGGCTCTCCACGGCGCTGCACCTGGCCGAAGCCGGCGCGTCGGTTTGCGTGCTGGAGGCGGGCGAGGTCGGCTCGGGCGCCTCCGGACGCAACGGCGGCCAGGTGATCCCCGGGCTCAAGCTCGATCCCCGTGAGATGGAGGCAGAGTTCGGCCCGGAGCGCGGCGCGCGCCTGACCGACCTGGTCGGCGGCGCCGCGGACTTCGTCTTCAACCTGGTGCGGCGCCACCGCATCGAGTGCGACGCTCGGCAGGACGGCTGGATCAAGGCGTGCCACTCCGAGACGGCCTTGCGGGCGGCCACCCACACCGCGGAGGACTGGGGCCGGCGGGGCGCCGCCGTGGAAGCCATCGACCGCGTGCGCATCGCCGAGCTCACCGGCACCGACGTCTACATCGGCGGCTTCGTCGACCACCGCGGCGGGACCGTGCAGCCGCTCAGCTACGCGCGCGGCCTCGCCCGTGCCGCGCAGCAGACGGGCGCGCGCATCCACGAGCGCACGCTCGCCACGACGCCGCGCCGGGGCGGCGGCGAGTGGGTGGTGTCGACCGCGAGTGGCTCGGTGCGCGCGGGCCAGGTGGTCATCGGCACAAACGGCTACACCGACGAGGCGGGCGCGCGGGGGCCGTGGCCCGCGCTCGCGCGGACCGTGGTGCCGGCGTACAGCTACATCGCCGCGACGCCACCGCTCTCCGACGACCTGCGGCGGGGTATCCTGCCCAAGGGCCAGGCGGTCTCCGACTCGCGGCGGCTCCTGCGCTACTTCCGGCTCGACGCGGCCGGGCGCATGGTGATGGGCGGGCGGGGAAGAACGCGCGAGTCCGCCGACCGGTCCGACTACGCGAACATCATCGCGAGCGCGATCGAGCTGTTCCCGCAGCTCGGCGCCTGCCAGTGGGAGTTCGTGTGGGGCGGCAAGGTCGCGATCACGCTCGATCACCTCCCGCACCTGCACGAGCTGGCGCCCGGCGTCCACGCCGGGCTCGGATACAACGGCCGCGGCGTGGCGATGGCGACGGTCATGGGCAAGGTGCTGGCCGACCGCGTGCTGCATCGAGGCGGCCCGGTCTTCCCGGAGAGCCCGCTACGGCCGGTGCCCTTCCACCGCTGGCGGCGTCCGGTCTTCGAGCTCATCGTGGCGTGGAAGCGGGCCCTCGATCGCATGGAGGGCGTCAATCGCCGCGGCCGCCCCTAGCGCCCGGGCGCCGCGCGGCGCGGAGGTTCGCATCGAAGGTCTCGGCAAGACCTTCGGCACGACCCGCGCCGTCGACGGCGTGACCCTCACCGCGCGGCCCGGCGAGTTCCTCACGCTGCTGGGCCCCTCCGGATCCGGCAAGACCACGACGCTGGCCTGCATCGCGGGCTTCGCGGTGCCCACCGAGGGCGAGGTGTGGATCGAGGGAGCGCGGGTGACCTTCGATCCGCCCTTCAAGCGGAACGTGGGGATGGTCTTCCAGAACTACGCGCTTTTCCCCCACATGACGGTGACTGACAACCTGGCCTTCCCGCTCCGGATGCGCAAGCTGTCGGCGGCGGCCATCCGGGAGCGCGTGGCCCAGGGCCTCGCGCTGGTCCAGCTGGAGGGGCTCGGCGCCCGCTATCCGCGCCAGCTCTCGGGCGGCCAGCAGCAGCGGGTAGCGATGGCGCGCGCGCTGGTCTTCGAGCCTCCGGTGCTCCTGATGGACGAGCCGCTGGGCGCGCTCGACAAGCAGCTCCGGCTCGAGATGCAGCTCGAGCTCAAGCACCTGCAGGCGCGCCTCGGGGTCACCGTGATCTACGTCACCCACGACCAGGAAGAGGCGCTGACGCTCTCCGACCGCATCGCGGTGATGAATCGCGGCCGGGTGGAGCAGCTCGGCGAGCCGACCGAGCTCTACGACGCGCCGGCCACCGGGTTCGTGGCCCAGTTCATCGGCGAGTCCAACCGCGTGGAGGGCGTCATCGGCGGGGACGAGGCCGGCCGCCACGTGCTGGTCACGCGCTCGGGGCTGCGGCTGCCCATCCGGCCGGGCGGGGCCGCGGTCGGCGAGGCGGCGGTGCTGTTCCTCCGGCCCGAGCGCATCACGGTGGAGCCCGACGCCCCGGCGGCGGGCGGCTCGACCCCCTCGGGCCCCGCCGTGCCCGGTGAAGTCGCGGAGGCGGTGTTCGTGGGCGAGGCCACGCGATACGTGGTCCGCGCCGCCGCGGGCCTGACCTTCACCGTGAAGCGGCTCAACCTGGACGCGGCCGACCGCCTGAAGGTCGGCGCGCGCGTGACGCTCCGGTGGGATCCGGACGCCGCCTTCATCCAAAGGAGAGATCCATGAGCTCGATCGACCGGCGCTACGTGCTGAAGATGGGCGTCCTCACCGCCGCCTCCGCGGCGACATCCGCGGGCGGGCCGTGGATCGCGCGGGCCCAGTCCAAGCAGCTCGTGGTGTGCTCCTGGGGCGGCGCGTACCAGGAGGCGCAGCGCAAGACCATGTTCCAGCCGTTCGAGAAGGAGACCGGCATCAAGATCGTCGAGGCGAGCCCGACCGACTACGGCAAGCTCAAGGCGATGGTCCAGAGCGGCAACGTGGAGTGGGACCTGGTCGACGTGGGCGACCTCAACGTGGTCGCCGGCGCCAAGGACAACCTGCTCGAGCCGCTCGACTACCAGCAGATCGACACCAAGGGCGTGTTCCCCCAGGTGGTGCACAAGTACGGCATCGGGACGATCTACTATTCCACCGTGCTCGCCTTCAGCACCAAGAAGTACCCGAAAGGCGATCACCCGAAGACCTGGGCCCAGTTCTGGGACGTGGCGAAGTTCCCGGGACCGCGGACCATGCGCAACAACCCGCTCGACAACCTGGAGTTCGCCCTGCTCGCCGACGACGTGCCGATGGACAAGGTCTATCCCCTCGACGTGGAGCGCGCGTTCCGGGTGATGGACCGGATCAAGCCGCACGTCAACGTCTGGTGGACGACCGGCGCCCAGCCGGCCCAGCTGCTGGCCGACGGCGAGGTGGAGCTGGCCACCTCCTGGAACGGGCGCATCTTCGCGATCCAGAAGCAGGGCGCAAAGGCCGGGCTCGAGTGGAACCAGGGCAAGCTGCAGTGGGACTCCTGGGTGATCCCGCGCGGCAGCAAGAACCGCGACGGCGCCATGAAGTTCATCGCGTGGTCCACCCAGCCCAAGCCGCAGGCCGCGATCGCCAACGAGATCCCGTACGGGCCGGTCAACCAGAAGGCCTTCGAGTTCATCGGCGCGCAGGCCGCGCGCGACATGCCCACCGCGCCCGACAACGCCAAGCGCCAGGTGATGGTGGACCCGGTGTGGTGGGGCGAGCACCGCAACGTCCTCGTGGAGCGCTGGAACGCGTGGCTGCTCAAGTGAGACGGATGCGCTGGGCGAGCGAGCTGCTGCTCGTGCCCGCCCTGGCCTGGCTCGGGGTCTTCTTCGTCTACCCGATCGGCCGGCTCTTCTACGCGAGCCTGTTCACCCCGGCGTTCTCGCTCGACAGCTACGCGAGGCTGGGTCGCTCGCCGATCTATCTGACGGTGTTCGTGAACACGTTCGAGATCAGCGTGACCGTCATGCTGATCGCGCTGCTGCTGGGATATCCGCTCGCCTTCCTGCTGGCCACCGCGGGCCGGCGCGCGTCGGGTCTCATGCTGGTCGCGATCGTGCTGCCGCTCTGGACGAGCGTGCTGGTGCGCACCTACGCGTGGATGGTGCTGCTCGGGCGCCGTGGCCTCGTCAACGAGGGACTGCAGACCCTCGGGCTCACCGACGCGCCGCTGCCGCTGCTGTACAACCGGCTCGGCGTCACCATCGGCATGGTCCACGTGCTGCTGCCGTTCATGGTGCTGCCGATCTACAGCGTGATGAAGGGCATCGACGTGGACCTGCTCAAGGCCGCCCAGAACCTCGGCGCCAACCGGCGCCAGGCGTTCCTGCGCGTCTACGTGCCGCTCTCGCTCTCCGGGCTGGCCACCGGCTGCCTCGTCGTGTTCGTTTCCGCGCTGGGCTTCTTCGTCACCCCCGCGCTGCTGGGCGGCCGTGGCGACACCATGATCGCGATGCTGATCGACGTGCAGGTGAGCCAGCTCCTCGACTGGGGCCTGGGCGCGGCATTGGCCGTCGTGCTGTTCGCGGTCACCGCCGCGATCCTCTTCGGCGTCCAGCGGCTCACCGGCGCGGAGCGGCTGTGGGTCCGCGTGCCGTGACCGAGCGGGCGCGCGCGCTCGCGCTGGAGGCGGCCGGCCCGCTCGGCCGCCGCCATCCCGCGCTCCTCGGCCTCGGCCTGGCCACGCTGGTCTTCCTGGCCGCGCCGCTCGCGGTGGTGGTGCCGATCTCGTTCAGTGCGGCGAAGTACCTGACGTTCCCGCCGCCGGGCTGGTCGCTGCAGTGGTACGCGCGCTACTTCGGCAGCCGCGAGTGGATGAGCGCCACCGTGCGCAGCTTCGAGGTGGCGCTCCTGACCACGCTGACCGCGACCTCCGTTGGCACCGCGGCGGCGCTGGCGCTGCGGCGGCCCTTCCGCGGCCGTTCGCTCGCGCAGCTCGTCATCCTGGCGCCGATGGTGGTCCCGGTGATCATCGTGGCCATCGGCGTCTACGGCCTCTACGCCAAGCTCCGCATGGTGGGCACGCTCCACGGCCTGGTGCTGGCCCACACCGTGCTGGCGCTGCCCTTCGTGGTCGTGGTGGTGTCGGCGACGCTGAGCGGCTTCGATCAGACGCTGGAGCTGGCCGCCCAGAACCTCGGCGCCAACCGCTGGAACACGTTTCGCCACGTCACGCTGCCGCTCATCCGGCCCGGGCTCGTGTCCGGCGCGCTGCTGGCCTTCGTCACCTCGTTCGACGAGGTGGTGGTCGCCATCTTCGTGAGCGGCACCCAGGCCGCGACGCTGCCGAAGCAGATGTGGGACGGCATCCGCACCGAGATCGACCCGACCGTGGCCGCGGTGTCCACCCTGCTGATCGGGGTCACCACGGCCGTCATCTGTATCAGCGCCGTCGTCCGGCTGCGAGCCGGCGCCGACGGCTCCTAGCGAGGTCAACCGAACCATGCGAAAAACCATCACCGGCACCGGCGGCATGATCCTCCTCCAGACGCTCAAGGACGCGGGCGTGGAGTATCTCTTCACCAACCCGGGCTCCGCCGAGACCGGCCTCTTCGCCGCCATCGCGGAGGATGGTGATAACAGGTTAGTGGTCGGCAAGCACGAGGGGCTGGTGGCCGCGATGGCCGACGGCTACCACCGAGTGAGCGGCAAGGTGGGCGTGGTCATCGCCCACGTCATGGGCGGGTCCTACCAGCTCGCCGGGCAGCTCTTCAATGCGCAGGTGGCGGGCTCCTCGCTGCTGGTGATCGCGGGGGACTGGGCCTCGGAGCTGCAGGACTATCGCGGGCTCGCGCCGTTCCCCGGGCTGAGCCAGGCGGAGTCGATGCGGCCCATCACGAAAGAGGCGCGCTGCGCCTACCAGGTGCACACGAACCCCAAGGCGATCAGCGTGGCCACGATCCGGGCGCTGCGCGAGGCGACCACGCCGCCCACGGGCCCCGTCTACCTCTCGATCAGCGCCGAGCTGCTGCACACCGAGGGGCTGGAGGCGACGATCGGCGAGGAGGCGCACTACCAGATCGAGCGTCCGGGGCCGGCGCGGCCGGCAACGATCGAGGCGATCGCGCGGCGCCTGGGTGAAGCCAAGTGCCCGGTGCTGATGTTCGGCGACGACGTCTGGCGCGGCGGCGCGGCGGGCGAGGCGGTACGGCTGGCCGAGGCGCTGGAAGCGCCCGTCTTCGCGAGCCGGCAGATCTTCCCGAACTTCCCCACGCGTCATCCGCTCTTCTGCGGCAACTATCCAGTCCCGAAGGACTTCACCAAGATCACCGGGCTCGAGCCGGATCTCATCTTCCTGGTCGGCTGCCAGGGCGTGCACGGCAGCGTGAGCGAGCCGGTGGTCATGCAGATCGGCCCGAACCCGCTCCTGATGGGCCGGCACTACCCGCTCGACCTGGCCGCGCAGTGCGAGCTGAAGGACACGCTCGCCGGCATCACCCAGGCGCTCGCCCGCCTGCACGGTGACAAGGTCACGGCGTGGGCCCGCCAGCGCGGGAAGATCCGCGCTTTCGCGGCCAGCCTGATCGAGCGCGAGGAGAAGCTGGCGCGCGAGCACGAGCACGAAATCCCGGTGCACCCGGCGGTGCTGGAGGCGCAGCTCGCCTCAGTGCTGCCGAAGAACACGGTGATGGTGCAGGAGAGCTCGACGGCACGGACCGCGCTCATGTCCTTCGGCCACGGCGGCATGGAGTGGACGCGCAGCGGTGGCGGCTCGCTCGGCTTCGGGGTCGGGGCCGCCATTGGCGCAAAGATAGCGGTGCAACGTGAACGGCCGGTCGTCCTGCACCTGGGAGACGGCGCGCTCACCTACAGCGCCGCCGGCTTCTGGTCGATGGCCCGCTACAACACCGCGGTGCTCACGATCGTCTCCAACAACGAGTCCTACCAGATCGTGCGCCACAACTGGGCGCGCGAGATGCCGGACGCCAAGATGATCCGCGAGGGCAAATACCCCGGGCTCTGGCTCTCCGCTCCGGCCACCGACTACGTGGGGCTCGCGCGCTCGCAGGGCGTCGACGGCGAGGCGGTCACCACGGTGAAGGATCTGGAGCCCGCGCTCAAGCGCGGCATGGACCGGATCACGCGGCAGAACAAGCCGTACCTGATCGAGGTCTCGGTGGCGCGCGAGGGCATCGGCGCGGACTCGACCTGGTACCAGGACTGGCAGCTCTGAGGACGGCTCCGACGGCGCGATGCTGACTCGACGGCGGGTGGCCCTGGCGCTCGGGCTGGGGCTGCTCGCGTGCGGTCAGGTGGCGAGCGCGGGCTCCTCGCGCACCTCCAGCCTGCTCGACTTCGTCACGTTCGACGGCATCGACTACATCCGCTGGTCGGACGAGCCGGGCCGGGTGCTGACGCGCGCCGATCTCGGCATCGAGTTCGCCACGGTGGCCTGCTCGATCGGCGAGGACAACCGAAACTGCCCCTACGGCACCGACGCCGGTGCCGCCTTCATGCCCGCCGGCACCCGGATGTACGCCGTCTCCGGCTATCCGACCGAGTTCCGCCTCGCCGCGGTCTGGCAAGACCACGTCTTCCTCTACCAGGCGTGGCGCAACCCGCGCGCGAAGGTCGGCTCCGACCTCTTCGCCATCGCGGGCAAGATCGCCTCGATCGAGGTGCAGCGCGGCGAGCCGACGCCGGACGAGCCGGGCCGACCGGTGATGATCACGGCGCGGCCGGACGTGGATGCGCTCGTGGACCTGGTCGCCCACGGTACCGTGCGCCGGCCGGGCCCGCACACGGCAGCCGAGCCGCGCGACTGGGTGACGTTCTGGCTCGTGGACGGCACCACGCTCGGCCGCGCCTACTTCCCCGAGGCGGACGAGCTGATGGGCGGCCTCGTGGTGGCTCCCGCCTTCCGAGCGATTCTCGAGCGATATCTCCCCGACTGACCTAGGGGTTTGGGCTATCATGTCCGCCTGAGCATACCGAGAACCCAGGAGACCCATCAGATGCGATACGAGGCACCGGAATCACTGGAGGGTGCCGTGGCCCTGCTGGCCGCGGCCAACGGCGACGCGCGAGTGCTGGCCGGCGGCACCGACCTGCTGGTCCAGATGCGCGCCGACGTCGTGGAGCCCGAGCTGATCGTGGACATCAAGCGCATCCCCGAGACCCGCGCCGTCACCGAGGAGAAGGGTGGCTGGCGGATCGGCGCGGCGGTGACCGGGGCCGAACTGAAGGAGCACCCGCGGCTCAAGAAGGTCTGGCCGGGCGTGGTGGAGGCCGCCAACCTGATCGGCTCGACCCAGGTGCAGGGCCGAGCCACGCTGGGCGGCAACCTGTGCAACGGCTCGCCCGCCGCCGACAGCGTTCCCGCGCTCATCGCGGCGGGGGCGGTGGCGACCCTGGCCGGGCCCCGCGGCAAGCGCGACCTGCCGGTGGAGGACGTGATGCTGGGGCCCCGGACGCTGGCGCTCCAGAAGGGCGAGATGGTCGTGTCCTTCTTACTGCCGCCCCGGCCGGCCCGCGCAAGCGACGCCTACCTCCGGTTCATCCCCCGAACCGAGATGGACATCGCGGTGGTGGGCGCGGGCGTCAACCTGACCCTGAACGCCGACAGCGTCATCACGGCGGCCCGGGTCTCGCTGGGCGCGGTGGCGGCGCGGGTGCTGCTCGTGCCCGAGGCGGCCCAGGCCATCCTCGGCAGCCGGCTGGACGAGTCGGCGCAGCAGCGGCTGGAGGCGGCCGCGCGCGCGGTCTGCCGGCCGATCGACGACAAGCGAGGCACCACGGAGTTCCGGATCCAGGTCGCGGGCGTGCT
>Ga0187766_10000340_pt1 | contig 25788 bp, 25 predicted proteins | sample 0216_QUI02_MP05__4_FD_132971 | JGI IMG/M metagenome (GOLD analysis project Ga0187766, IMG submission 132971) | Tropical peat soil microbial communities from peatlands in Department of Meta, Colombia - 0216_QUI02_MP05_20_MG | ecosystem: Environmental > Terrestrial > Soil > Wetlands > Peat ... | reverse complement strand
GTGGTCCTCCGCATGCTCGCAAACATCGCCATTAGGCGTGGGGATGTGCCAGCCAGGAACTTCCTAACTCTGATCGCTCTGATCCTTCTCGAGGTAATCATAGGGGCCCCCTATTGGTTGATGAACATCGCAACCCCGTACATCTACGGGATCGTCTGGAGCGCCTTCCTGCTCAGCGTGATGGGGACATTCTATCTCTACAGGAGAAGGGTAGAGACCCCGAGGCTCAGCCTCCTCAAGGGGGTCGCCGTCGTCCTCGGTATCCTACTCTTGGTTCAGGTGGGCATAGGCGCGTTCTACTACTTCAACTGGAACAACAACTATCTCCCATACCAGTGGTACCCGCAGACCGACAAGCAGATCACCGTCACCAGATGGGCAGCGGGCCTCGATGACATTCATGTCCAGAACATCACCAACCTCCCCACCAGCAACCCGACGACCACACTAAACTTGGTCAGGCAGTGGGACCAGCAGGCCGCATCGGTCATCAACACAAAGGAAATCGGCGCCTACAACTGGATGCAGCTCGCGAGCTCGGAGATCGTCTTCTACAATGGGACCGAATACTGGGTCTCCCCGACGACGCCGTCATTCCCGTCCACCGACTGGATCAGCGAGCACCTCATCTACACCCATGCGGCGAAGGTCCTCGTCATCAATACCCACAACGGGACCGTAGTTCCCACAACGAGCGCTTTCGGAATATCCTCAGAGCCTCTCATCTACTACGGCGAAGGTGCAGGATTCACCGGGAGCGTATATGTGAACGTCCCTCGCTACGAAGAGATCCAGAATGTATCGTATAGTGGGACACCGGACTACGTCCTGGGCGGGTTGCAGAAGGCTATGTGGTTCACATTCGCAGAGGGGCAGCTCGGATTCGCATTCTCGGGGCAGTCCATCAACATGCTCTGGAACAGGAACATCTTCTCCAGGGTGGGCGACGTCCTCATCTCGGGGCTCACCATGGACCCATCCGCGTACATAGTATCTGACGGCAAGAACCTCTACTACGCAGTCCAAGTGTACATCGACTACCCGCTTCAGTCGGGCTTCGCAGCGAGCCCCTACCTCAGGTTCTTCGGGGTGGTTCTCGTGAACATCGCTGATGGCTCAATGCAGGGGTACACCGTCTCGAACCTCCTCGGGACCAACTCCTCCGACTTTATCACCCAGTTCTATCAGAACTATTATTCAAGCTGGAAGGCTCCTCCGGCCTGGCTTGTCCCACAGCTACGGTATCCCGAGCAGCTGCTTGGCTCCACCAGCGTCCCAGGCCAGCTCGACTACGACTTCGTCTACCACGTCAGCGACCCCTTCGTGTTCAGGGCTGGGACGCAGTTCTATGAGAGGGCGGGGAACAGCACGGTGCAGTACATCCCGTTCGCTGTGGGGAACAGCACCTACTTCGTGGGCCTGCAGCTCGTGCAGTACCAGGGAGTTGTCAGCAAGAACCTGGGGGCCTTGTACGTCGCCTATGGAGGGGACAGGCTCGGCCAGATCTACCTCTACCAGAACCCGTCCACGTCTGCACTGATCATAGGTCCCACCGCGGCCGAGAATGCGCTCACGACCAACCAGCAAATCAGGACGCAGCTGACTCTCCTCCCCAACTACAGATTCGGCTCGTACCTCTTGTATTCCGTTGGTGGGCAGCTCACCTACTTCGTCGCCATCTACACCAACCCTGGGTCGTCGGGGGTGGTGACCCAGCTGCCGTTCATGACCGCCGTGAATCCGTCGACAGGAATTGTGGGGGTGGGGACAGACGCCACCGCGGCCTTCGAGAATCTGGGCACAACCAATTCCTCCATTACTACGACAACTACCATGAGAGCCGTGGTCGGTCAGATAGACTCGCTGATCGCGTCCAGGGGTTACACCCTGGTGAACGCCACTTCGGTCAACCCTACAGTATGGGTCAACGTAGGGAGCGCGTCGCTAAGCGCGGTCGGGGCCAACATGACCGTGGGCGAGGTAGCTAAACTGCTGACAAACTATGGACAGGGGAGTGTCGGGAATGCTGTCTACGCCTGGACTGATGCCTCCGGGAACCTGAATTTTGGCGTAATCAAGGTCCCTGCTGCCGGAGTTTCCGAGCTCTTCTATCTGACAATCAAACAGTAGGCGTGCCCTAGTGCAGCGCCAGCAGAATGGCGACAACGATGATTACAGCGACTAGAACCAGGACGACGACCCTAAGGGCCCCGTTCCTCTCGGCGATCATCAGATTGGCATTGATTTGGTCGAAGGGGCTTTTCGAATTGAGGAGCTTCACCAGCGCGAGGGCGTCCTCATAGAGGAACTTCCCACCATCAACCATGATCATGTTGCCCCCTTTGAGGACGAAGGTGTGCCCCTTCACGGCCAGCGGCAGGTCAGATCTCCCGCGGACCCATTCACGGAACTGGTCTTCGCTCAAAGAAGAACATCCCTGGGGCCTTCATCTGACCGCCCTTATTATATTCAGATGAATGGTGTTGCTAGTTGCTTCTTCGAATGGGAGGTAGCCCTGTCAAGCACATACTCGCGGTGAGCGCGGCTCAAGCGTGAAACCGGGTGGTTGGAATGCCACGCCCTCTCAAGAATGGGACGCCGTCTCAGGGTCTGAACAGGCTCTTCTGACAGGACGAATTGTATTCGCATGCGCGACACTTGCCGACGCTCGAGCTCGAAATCGGCTCCCTCTTCTCCAGCCAGTACCCCGCCTTTGTAGCAACCGCGTTCTCCGCCTTCTCAACTTCATGTTTGAGTAGGTGTACCTTCATCTTCCCAGGGAACCTTCGTTCCAGTGCCTGCGCTTTCCCGTCCAGCAGGGCCTTCGATACCTCCAGGATCCACTCCCTCTTCTCCTCTTCCGTAAGCTCGTCCGACTTCAGCCTCACCACAGCCAGCCCCATCCTTGAGCAGTCGAACCCCATCCTGTCGAGCAACAGGCCGTAGATCCTCACCTGGTTCTCCTGGTCCTCCCAAAGTGGGGCCGGGTCCCCCTTCGTGGTCTTGAGCTCTACCACCCAGAGGGGTCTCCCCTCCGACCAGACGATGTGGTCCGGCTCCCCGACGACCTTGAGGCCCCCGGCCAGGCCCCATACAGGCAGCATGGCGATGGAAGGCTCCTTCCTTCCGACCAGCCTGGCGAACTCCTCCTTGGTTATCTTCTCAGTTGGCATGAGCTCGGCGTGGAGCGCGGCGCCGGAGTCCTTGGCATCGGTGGAGATCTCCCCCAGGGCGAATTCGTTCTCCAGCTTGTATTCGCAGTAGTACTGCTCGGCTATGGAGGAGACGGGGACGAAGGAGGTGTTGTGCCTGAACTCCTCGTTGCCCGAGTCGAAGAAGTCCTGTTCTTTCTTCCAGACCTGGTCCCAGAAGTCGGCCAAGCAAACCTCCATTGGATGACCCGCTAATTGCGTTTACGCCCGCTGGAAGGTAGTACGAAGCCCAGGTGGCACGAAGCTAGCCTGACTTGTACGATATTATCTGCCCGTCCTTGTCGTTCACAATGATCTCTTTTTTGTCCCTTGTCGGCTGGCCAATCTCAGCAGTCACCTTCCACTGAGCTTCCCCTTCTATTGCCACCGCGGACGTGACTCTCACATTTTCGAAGCCCTCTTCCGCTAGGAACCTCTTGACAGTCGCGATCGCTTCAGAAACGGATAGATTCATCGCGCCACCCCAGCCATCTCGCTCTATCTCACGTTTCTGAGGGGCACCTGTTAACTTTTTCAGCCCTTCTCCGGAAGGAAAGAGCTCAACTGAGCGGGGTCGTCTGGACTTCGGTTGGAAGCTGCTGGCCGGCCAGGCCAGAAGCTGGCGGTTAAGGGACTGCTCGCGAATACAGATTAGGCTGGTCTGGAACAACGGAGCGAGCCACGCGTAAATACTCGTGAAGCGCTCCCTTTTCTGTATGCCAACGCCCCCTGGTTACGGCAAGGTTTCACCTGGGTCCGACAGATTTTGTGGGGTTTGCATATACTACGATAATGGCCACTGCAAGTTGTACGACGTACCAGCCGTCCGCGACTTCGGCTGCTTGGCCTGTGTAAGGGACTACTCCATCTCTGCTGAGCAAGCTAGCTCGATGCTTTCCGGATAATACCGCGTATACTGCAAAGAACGGGGGGTTCTACCCGGCTAAACCCACCTCGAGGTACGCAGGCCGTGCGCTTAATGATCTGTGACCCTAAGATCCCAGCTTCTCGAGTATCTTCAGCATCCTCTCGTCCCCGCCCGCCGGAGGTTTCCAATCGACCCGCTCCACCTTCACTCCCTGCGATTCCAAATCGTCTGCAAAGGACGGTATTCCAACGTTGATCGCCCTGATTTCCTTTCCGATAAGGCCCCCTGTCTTGGGCAATCTACCTCTTCCTTCCCACAGTATTCCCTCTTGTCGCGATGAGCGCAGACAGCTCCGCTGCTTCTGCATTGGACGAAGCGAGCACTACCCCTTCATCTGCAAGTCTCTTTGATTGCTTCGAATAGTCCTGGAAATCGCCCTCCGTGCCTACAACAGATGCGACGACACAAAGATGCCGTTTTTCCCTGGCGGCCAAGGACTTCGCTTCTGCGATCGCTGGGGCCAGCTCCCCGGCGGGGTCAGGGTTAGAGCCCAATCCGAGTTCGACATCGAGGAGCAAGACCGCCGTAGTGGGATCCTTCGTCTCTTCTCTTATCCGCAATTTTCTCAGGGTGAAGTCCATCATAGGATGGGCCCTCCCTACCACGAACTCCTCCGCTCCCATGTCAATGCACGTGTTTCCTCTGGACTTGGTCCCCGCGATGGTGTACCTCTTGTCCAGGGGGGCGTTGGAGTAGATCGGTCCAAGCTTGGGCCCCAGAACGACTTGAGCTTCGTAGCACAGGGTCCCACCCGCATATAGCCCGCGGACGTACTTCTGGGATTCAGAAAGCTTCGACGCCTCGGCGAAGGCAACCTTCGACATGTCGGAGTCAATGGCGTGCTTGGCTGATCCTCCCACAATCTTGCAGGCCGTTTCAGCTGCCTCCCCAAGCGTCCGAACCCACCTGTGCTTTCCGAGGCGCGAAGGAGCGTCTTCGGCGCCCAGCAAGTTGATGACCACGGGCTTCTTTGACTTTCTGATCGTGGAGAGGAGCGATTTCATCGTCTTTTCTCCCGGTGGTTTCGATATCACAACTATCGCCTTCGTGTCTCTGTCTTCCTGGAGAAGGCGGAGCGCTTGACGAGTGGTTATTCCCCCCACCACGTCAGAAAGATCTCCTCCCCCTGTCCCGATGGCCTGGGATATTCCCAGCCCGTTCTTGTGAATCAACGTCGAGACCTCCTGGAGGCCTGTCCCTGATGCTGACACAATTCCGATGGGTCCCGGCCTGATCGCGTTTCCGAATCCGAGGACCACGTGGTTGATGATCGCAGTCCCACAATCCGGCCCCATTACTAATAAATCCCGCTTGGACGCCATCTCCTTGAGCTCCCGCTCATCGTCCCTGGGCACGTTGCTACTGAAAACGAAGGCGTTCAATCCTGCGCCAATGGCCACCATTGCTTCGTGCTTGGCGTAGGCGCCCGGAACCGAAATCACGGCCAGGTTCGAGTCGGGAGATTCTTCCAGCGCGTCGGTCATGCTTGACGACGCCCTCTGCGCCGCCGGCCCCGCCCCTGAAGAGGAGAGCAACTTCTCCGTCTCGCTCAGCCCTTCCTTGAGGGATGCTTCGCCTTCTGCTTCGATGGCCACGATCATGTCATCCGTCGTCGCGCCTTTCACTTCCGGACCAGTGAAGCCTATGTCAGCAAGGACCCTCTTGTTCAAGGGAGTCGCCATCACCACTGCTGCCTGCCGCACGCCCGCGACCTTCTGAACGTCCTGAGAAACCCGGAGGAGCGTTATCGAGTCTCTGTAGACTCCTCTTCTTGTGACCACGCGTCTGATCATGCCGCCGCCTCCAACTCGAGTGCGGCCTTCACTCCGAGAATCACGCCGACGACCATGTCGGTCCCTGAGGTCTCGCCGATTTTAACGGCGTCCAACACAGCGGCCCTGACTTCGCTGGTTCCGCCGGTGCAGATTTTCTCTACGAGGCGCGTTACGTGCTCGTTTGCTCTCCCCGACGCAGCTTGAAAGAGGAATTCCTGGCTCAGGGCCGACGTTCTTCCCCGGCAGGCACCTCCTATACTGGAGACGAAGCCGTCCATGTCGCTTCCGATTCCGTTCAGAGACCCCAATACAAGGCTGACCATGATCCCGGAGAGCATGTCGTCTGCCGACGGAGTCAGGCCGATCCCCAGTCCGACCAGTTCCTTCGCTGCCTTCTTGGCCTCGACCAGGTCTCTCGCTCTGATCGCCCTGAGCAGACGCTTCACATTGGGGAGCGCAGCCAAGCTGAACGGACTTCGGAGTGGAGCGGCCCCCCGTCCTCCTCCAATTGCTTCCAGCAACTCCCCTACTCCATCGAGACGGCCCATAAGCAATGCCGTCCGTCTCGCAACAGAGATGTTCCGCTCTATCGCTCCTGGGCGAAGCAGGGCGCCTTCGAATCTGCCCATCTGCTCGTATACCTCGGCATTCGAAAGCGAGACGCAGAATCCGTTTTGGAACGCAAGTCCCCGAGCACCCATGGTCACCGGGCTCCCCGAGGGTATGTTCCCCGCTCCTGCCAGAGCTCTTGCGTCAATATTGATGTTCAGGGGGCCCCTCCCAGCCTCTCGGGGCACGACACAGACCAGCCCCATTTCGGTCTGGACGTTAATCGCCCCCCTGTAGCACGAATGAACCCATGCGGGTGTCTTCGCTATCCTTTCGTAAGCCTGGCGGCCGATGCTGAATGCGCTCGGCGAGAGAGGTTCCGCTCCAGTTACACCCGCGGCCCTTCTCATGGCTTTACTCCGCCCATCATGAGCCCCAGCTTCTTCACGTCTGCTTCGGCGGCCGGGACAACTCCCATTATGGAACCGTCGTATATGCAGGCTATCCTGTCGCTTAGGATCTCGATTTCGTTGAGGTCAGAGGAGATAAGGAGAATTCCCACACCTTTCCCTCTCTCTGATCTGAGTTTCTCCCAGATGAACTGGGTGGCGCCTACGTCAAGTCCCGCCGTCGGCTGCGCCACGATAAGGACAGATGGGTTCCTCGAAAGCACTTTGGCGAGCAGCAACCTCTGGAGGTTCCCGCCAGAAAGCGTGTACGCCGGGAGAGACACGTCTGGGGTGACGATGGAGTACTCCTTTGCCGTTTCTTCGGCATAGGCTCGGATAGCGGTGTCATTCAGTAACCCCCGGTCGGAGAATGGTTTCAGCTCCCTCCTTTCGAGCACCAGGTTGTCTGCTATAGAGAACTCCATAATCAGGCCGGCCCCTACTCTGTCCTCAGGTACCACCCCAATCCCTGCCTGCATCATGTCGTTGGGGCCCCTGTTGGTTACCTCCGCACCCCGCACGACTACGCTCCCTTTCTCAGTCTTCCTGATCCCTGTGAGCACGTCGACAAGCTCAGATTGGCCGTTCCCCGCTACGCCCGCAATGCCCAGTATCTCTCCCCCCGAGAGTGTGAGGGACAGGTCCTTCAGGCCCATCGAACCCTTGTCATTCATCGCATAGATCCCCTTGAGTTCGAGGATGACGCCTCCTGTAGCCTGGGCGGCATTGGTGCCTGCGGTTATGTCATGTCCGACCATCGCTATGGCCAACTCGCTCGGGCTTGTCTCCTTGGTCAGGTACGTCCCCACAACTCTCCCCTTCCGAAGCACTGTGACGCGGTCACTTACCGCCATCACTTCGGGAAGCTTGTGTGTGATCACGACGACAGACCTCCCCTCCTTGGCCATAGATCGAAGTAGAGCGAAGAGCTCAACGGCCTCGTCTGGGTTGAGCACGGAAGTCGGCTCGTCGAGAATCAGTATCCCTGCCTCCCTATAGAGGGCCTTGATGATCTCAACCCTCTGGCGCTCTCCCACCGAAAGCTGCTGAATCAGTGCCTCGGGAGACACCTTCAGACCGTACTTCTTGGAGAGCTCCGCCACCCGCTCGGACACTGTCCCCAAATCGAGGAGTGGTTCCTTCCTCGCCTTTAGCCCGAGCGCGACGTTCTCAGACACTGTCAGGGTATTGACCAGCTCGAAGCGCTGGTGGACCATCGCTATACCGAGAGCTATGGCGTCCTTGGGGGAAGAGATCTTGACGCTCTTCCCTCTCACCCTGATCTCCCCATCGTCTGCGGAGTACATCCCGTAAAGCATGTTCATCAGAGTGGTCTTACCCGCCCCATTCTCCCCGAGCAGTGCATGGACCTCCCCTGCAGCCAGTTCGAAGTCAACGCGATCGTTGGCCAAGACGCCTGGAAACCTCTTCGTCATCCCCTTCATCTCGACGACGGGGACAGAAGTCGCCATGCCCGCAGCAACAGGACCACTCCCTTTTGAGGATGGCTCGGCAAAAACGGGGCTCCCAGAATCCACTGCGGACCGCTTCCTAAATTGGGCCGCTGGGTGGGTTCTGGGTTACTTCCTGTTGTACCTTGATGGTGCCTGCGTTGATCTGGGCCACCACGTTGCTGACGTATGTCTGAACCGACGCCGGGATGACGGTCGCGTAGTTGTGGTACGGCGCGAGCGAGCCCAGCTGCATAAAGAGGTCTTGTCCTCCAATCTGGGACCACGTGCCGGCCTGGATGTGTTGGACTACGTCGGAGATGAATGCGGTAGTGTTCATGAGGACGCTGGTCATGACGTTGTTAGGAGCGAGTGTCGCCTGGTCGGCTACTGTTCCTATGACAGACACTGGGACCGGCTGGCCTGTGGTGGGATTAGTGGCATTGTACAGCTGCGCAGCTGTGAACGCGCCCCTCCCCGTCGCGTCCGCAACTTGGGCGATTATGTCCGTGTGGTCGTTCAAGATCATTGTCTTGGCGATCTGTAGTCCGAGGGTTGCGTCTGACCAGGTGCCAGCAACGGTGCAGTACACCTTGACGCTTGGATTCGTTGCGTTGACTCCTGCTACAAATGCGTAGAACTCCATGGACTGCGATGGATACCACTGTCCTATGATGAACCCGACAGACCCTGTCTGGGTCATCTTCGCTGCCAGGACGCCCGCTTCATAGTATCCGGTCACCTGGAAGGATTGATCGAGGAGGACTATGTTGGGGGTGAGCGATTGATAGTAGCTGGGGGTCTGGGCGAAGTACGTCTTTAGCCCTGCCTTGTAGCTCTGGTTTGCTATGGGCTCTGTCGTTCCGATGAACTGGTTCCCGACGACCCAGACCAGGTTGTACTTCCCGCTCTGGGCTAGAGACGTAATGAGGCTCCCCTGCTGAGCGTAGGTGACGTCTCTCGAGATTGAGACGTTCCAGCCGTACACCTGAGCAATCAGGTTGGCCGCCTGGATTGCTACGTAGTTGAAGCCCAGGTCTGTCTCGTCCCCTCCCAGGACGACGGCCATGCTATATTGCTGGTGTGCCGTCGAGGATGTTTGGCTGGTGACAGTGGTAGTCACTGTCCCGGTGGACGTGACAGTCCCGGTGGAGGTGACTGTCACCGTTCCCGTTGATGTTGACGTGGCTGTAGACGTTGCTGTAGATGTGGTGGTGCTTCCGGGCGCCAGGCCCGGAACGAGGTAGAACGCCGCGGCCACAATAATCACTGCCACAACGACCACCCCGACAGTGATTACGGTCGAGACGCCTTTCTTCAATTTCATTAGTTTTTTCTCCTTGAAGCGCAACGAGCGGAGGACGAGTAATAAAGCGGGGAGACGTTTCTCACCGAAAGGAATGGGCCGGGGCCTAGCGGCGCTTGTAGGGGACGGTCAGCGAAGACGGGGGCTTGGTCCCGCGGTGGAAGATGAGGATGACGACCAGGGCGAAGATGTAGGGGAGCATCAGGAGGAAGTACGGGTTCCCTGTCAGCACGGAAAGGCCTCCTCCCGTGCCAATGAGCGTGGCCGCCACCGAGTACCCAAACCCGAAGATCCAGGCGCCAAGCATCGCCCTGAAGGGGCTCCAGCGAGCGAATATGACCACCACTATCGCAATCCATCCCCGACCGGCGACTATTGTATCTCCCGTGTTGTAGAGGCCGAGATACCCTATGGTGATTGCCGCGCCACCAAGGCCTGCCAGGGCCGCGCCGATGAGGACGCAGAGATGCCGTGTGAGATTGACGTTTATGCCTGCCGCGTCCGCTGCCTCCGGGTTCTCGCCCACGCTGCGGATCTTCAGGCCCCACGTCGTCTTGTAGAGGATTAGGCCCATTGCAATCGCTACGGCAAAGGACAGGTAGACCAGCAAGTTCTGCTGGAATATCATGGGCCCGACATAGGGGATGGACGTCAGGTACGAGCCAACATATGGGATGTCAATGTTTGGGATGGGCTTCACGATGGGAAGAGTCGTGGCCGTTACGTGTAGGTACGCGAAGTCTGCAATCCCACCCCCCATGGTGTAGATGAGCAGGCCTACGATGAGCTGGTTCACCCCGATCTTCACGCACGCGAAGGAGTGGAGGAGACCTAGGGCGACCCCCGCCAGGATGCCTGCAAGGAGGCCGAGGACATAGGATCCGGTGACAAAGGTCGTCCACAGGGATACGAAAGCAGCCAGCGTCATCACCCCCTCAACGCCCATGTTCAGAACCCCTGCCCTCTCTGCGTAGACCTCGCCCACGGCGGCAAACAGGATGGGCATGGACAGGGGCAGGCTTGCCTGCAGGATTGAGGTCAGGAGGTCGACCATTCTATCCCCTCCGCCTCCCGGAGAAGAACCTCTGGACGAGCAGCACAGTGAGGACGATCGTGGCCTGAAGGACGTAGATCAGCTCGATTGGGACGGACTCCGTTCCTGGGAGCAGCTGTAGGGTCTGCCCGCCGACCCACAGCGCGGAGTACAGGACAGCCGCGAAGATCGCCCCCAGGGGGTTGAAGTTCGCCAGCGTGGCAACTCCGATTCCCTGATACCCGTAACCAGGAGAGAAGTTCTGCACGAGGTAGTGGTTCCCGGTGGTAACAATAGCCATCCCAGCGAGACCGGCGAGCCCCCCGCTGAGCAACCCCACTACCAAGACGCTCTTCGCTACGCTCACTCCCCCCGCCGTGGCTGCCCTAGGATTCGCTCCCGACGCCCTGATCTCGTAGCCGAGGACCGTCTTCTGGAGCACGAAGTAGACTACGACGGCGGCGGCAATCGCCATGATTATCCCGATGGTTAGAGGTGTGTTCGAGACGAGGGTAGGCAGCCAGGTCGACTGGGGGACGACAACCGTCTGGGGATTTACAGCGTGGGGGTCCTTGAGGGGGCCGCTGGTTAGCCAGTTCACGAGGTCCAGGGCGACGAAGTTCAGGACGAGCGTGGGAAAGATCTCATTGACCCCCAGCTTGATCTTCATCAGCAGGGGGAGCCCAAGCCACAGGGTGCCTCCGAGGAAGCCCGCGGCGGCGGTAAGGGCAATTGCAAGCCCTTCGGGGAGACCCCCGAACTGGGTGGCTGCGAGGAAGGCGGTGAGCGCACCGACGTACATCTGTCCCTCCACCCCGATGTTGTAGAACCTAGCCTTGAACGGGACGAGGAAAGCGAGGGCACAGAGGAGGAAGGGAATTGTGTAGACGAATGTCGAAGAGGCGTTGAAGACCGTCCCGAAGGAACCCGATAGTATGGTCTCCATGCTTGGAAGCGGCTTGTATCCGAAGGCGAGAAGGATGGCAGAGAAGATTCCGAGCGAGACCACGAATCCTGCGGCGTAGGACGCATACCTGTCTACGGAAAGGCGCAGGGCCATACGCCACCGCCTAGGCGTAGTCCTCTGCGAAGGCGCTCAGTGCTTTCTTGAAAGCTTCCATGGGGGCGTCCGCGATGCCTGTGCCTATGATGCCGAACCCTCCATCCTTGTGGGCGATGCCTGTATCGATCCGGGGAACGATGCCCGTGTCCACGACCTTCCTGATGTCTATCCCGACGGGGACGCCCGAGAAGTCCATGTAGGGGATGCGGAAGAAGGGGTCCTCGGCCAGGGATATTCTCCGTATCTCCTTCGTGTGTTGCACCGATTCCTCCAGGCCTCCGCCGAAGAGCCTCGCTTGGGAGGGGGATGCGGGGAGGGCCGACCCGCCGAGCCCTCTTGACTCGGAGATTGCGCTGTCCCCTATGTCGGGGGCGCCGTCGGAGGCGCTGAAGCCTGGGAACAGAAACCCCTTGATTGGGCCGGCGGGGCCCGTGAACCACCTGTCGCCCAGGCCGCTGACCTTGATGCCGAACTCGACCCCGTTCCGTGCCATGGCAGCGACCACCGTGCTCTGTTTGACGCCCTTCCCGGCGTCCATCATCACCTTGCAGGCGCCCATCATCATGTTCCCCCCAATCCATCTCCCGCCAACGCCGTAAAGGAAGTCCCCCACCCTGCCCAGGGTCTCCTTGTCGAAGCCGGTCCTGACAATGTGGGGCAGGATCATGCTCGAGAAGACACCCCGCACCGCGTCGAAACGGCCGTGGAGCTCGTCCCCCATCTGCAGCCCCTGGCCGAGCATCTCCTTCATGTTCAGTCCTCCTGCATGCCTGATGGTCTCGGACATTACGGGCCCGAAGACATCTTTGATGAAATTGATTTCCGCAATCCCCTTCTCGTAGGTCTGCCCGAATGAGGTGATGTCCGTCTGGATCCAGTCCGTCGACCGGCCGCCGTGCACCTTGTCCTCGAAGACGAAGACGGGGCATGACGCAGTCGTAACTCCGCACATTCCGCTGACGTTCCCATACTTGTGGTTCGGCTCGACGAGGATCTCTCCGCGCCTGATGAGGGCGTCGGCCTTCGACTCGGAGTCCGCGAGGCCTTCGGCTCTAGCAGCCCTTAGGACCGCGAGCTTCTGGACCTTGAGCATCTTCGCCCATTGTATGGGGGGACCGGCATGTGTCACCAGATTCGCCTTGAAGCCCGGTATCGCTTTCAGGGCGGGCCTCATGTCTACCAAAGTTGCCTCGGCCGCGATAATCCTGTCAACTGCCTTCTTGTTCGCTCGATCGATTTCCCGACCAATGGACGCCAAGCTCGTTCCTCCCGCAGGGTCTGGCGCCGCAATATAAGGGGCCGAGACGATTCCATGTTCTTGGAATAACCCGGATGGACGCAGTGAGCTTACCTGTGCACCGTAAGCCTCCGACCAATTACCAGGCTTCTTCGTTTATCTATGTTGGACTATCTCCCAATTCGTTCTGCTTATGATCGAGTTGAGAGCCTCGACCTTCGAGTTGACAACGTCAAGATTGGAATTGAGTTTCTGCAGGCTTTTGTTAGCTCTTTCGAAACGTTTCTTCATATGGTAAAGGTATCCTCTTCCTGAGCACGTCTTGCAGACCATCTTTCCGGTTGCTATGACCTGGTCTGGGACGAATACCATCCCCTCTCCTTCGGCATTTTCCGTTCCTGCCTCCCACCGAGCGGCCTCGTATCGCGTCTTCTCCCACTTCCCGACCCCTTTGCACTCTGGGCAAGTGAACTTCGTATTGTTCGAAGGGACGTCTAGGAGTTCGAAACCCGTCGCCGGGGGAACCAATGGATATTGTGTCCGGCTCCTCCGAGTCGCCAGTCTCCAAGAGGCAATACTGACGGCCGGGAACACAAAAAGAAGAGTGAACGCAATCAGAGCTGCTTGAGGAGCCCCGAAAGAATCAATCAACCAGTTTGAGATCGGGTCTGGAGTAAAGACAACATAGATGTCCGCCAACAGCATGAAAACAGAAGCGTAGCAGATGTACTTCCAAACGACGCCTGGGAAAAGTGGAGGGCGGTGTTGCTGTATCATCTTACGGAACACCCGTTCTGGAGGGTCCTCCAACAGGAGTTCGTAGAGCCTGACGTCAAACGGCCGCTCTGCAACCGCGTATTCCAACTCGATCTCTGTCAATGGCCTAGTCGAGCCCAGGGCCGCCTTCACGACCGAGGAGTTCCAACCCGAGTAATATTGACCTTGTGAGCGGATAGAATGGAAATGCAATCTATGAACAGAACATAGGTTACGTCTGAGAACTTGAGATAGGAACCGGTACGAAATCGCGAGCCCGGCCGTTTTTGGTGACGCTGGCGAAGGTTGGAGAAGGCGACCTAAGCATTCTCAGCATTGAACCCTGTACCCCGTTCAAATAGCGCCCTGGCACGACTTTGGAGGATGCCTGGGAGCACAGTTGGAAGGGCGGCAGCTGTCGCGGGCCCCATCATAGTGGCAATCGTCTCCTGTCTCTTCGGTGTCTCCTTTCTCCTCTCGACCTTCCTAGGGCTCCCTTTCTCCCTCGACCTGTCGATAGCTGTGAGGATTGTGGGGGGTGTCATTGTGCTGGCGGGGATGGCGGTGATTTGGTGGGTGTTCACATGCAGGGGCCCCGCGGACGTCATAGTATCCACCTACCATACCCTCGCTAAGTTGTTCCGAAAGATTCCGGTGGCGGAGAGGGCGGGGAGGACCGAGCCCCTTGTTGTCAGCGGCCCCCAGAAGTATGTGAGGAGCCCGCTCTATTTCGGAGTGGTCGTGATGGTACTCGGGTGGGGGGTGCTGACTGGGTACACCTTCGTGTTCGTGGCCACGGTGGTTTTGCTGCTCTGGTTCGGCCTAATCCTGATCCCCTTTGAAGAAAGGGAGCTGCAGGTCCTATTCGGGGAGGAGTGGAGAAGGTACTCTGAGGTGACTCCCATGCTGATTCCGTTCACGAAGAGAAGAAAGAGACCTTTGATCGCCTCGTGGTGAGCCTGAAGAAGGCAACATGCAAAGCGCTGAGCACTGAGGACCATCAGGTGATGCAGGTTGAAGAGACATCAATACGCAAGCCTCGTGAGACGGACAGGAGCGGTCGTGTTCGTCATCGGGCTTGCCTTCTCCTTTGCTGCATTCGTGGCCGAGAACACTCCGGCTCCGCAGTACCAACCTGCCGGATCAGCGTACAACACTTCTCTACCCGCCCACCTCTATGAGGTCGTCTGTTGCGACCCCCCGTTCGTCACCCCCAAAGAATTCATCTCCATCGCCATCGGACCGCTCGCCTCGTCGTCGGCCGTGGGCGTCTACTTGCTGAATGCCAATGAAACCACCTACCAAGCGTTGATCTCAGGCAATTTCTTCTATGGGGAAGGGAATTCATCCCTCTTTCTCTCTTACCTCTCGTCGCATGGTGGCCGGCTGTTGAGAGAGTACAATGTCTCTCCAATGGCCCCCCTTCAGACCCGGTACTTTCCACAGAATGTCGAACAGCTAATGGTGGTCCTGGTCAACCCCGCGGGGGTACACGCCTCTTTATCGGTGGTTCTGGCTTTGACGTATCCGTCTGACGCGGTGCTCCAATCGATTTCTGTGGCGTGAAATGTCTTGTCTAACGTTCCAAGTCCAGAAGGAACCATAACAATTTTGGGCATCGACGGCTCACGAGCAGGTGTCTGTCTTAACCCTTTGAGCTCAGCCTGCAACCTCCACTTGGGTTGAACTCATCCTACTTCGTAGGCTGTGATGGCGCAGGTCCCAATGTCTCGCCCGATGTAGACGGTACCCGGGCCTCTTCGATCGTGTCCGGGGACGTTTCGCGACGCTCCTTCATCCTCTCGTTTAGCTTGCGGAAGAATACGTACACTTCCTCACCGGCTTCATGGTTTATTCCTTCGATGAACGGAGAGAGCTTCTGCCATGCCCTCTCCGGGACGAACATGTCATCGATCGTTGCTAGGCTCACGAAGCCCCTGTCGACCAGCACGCCTAGAGACTCGAAGAGGGCTGAAATCTGGTAGAAAGCGACCTTCTCGTTCTCTGGCAGTCGTCGGAACTCCTCGAAGGATTCGATCCCCGAGTCGCTGACCTTCAGCCAAGACTTCTGGACTTCGACGGTGTTGGCAAACTCGTAGATTCTCATTATCATCTCCATATCGGCCAGGTCGTTGTTCTGCTTGAGCTGGTCCGTAGAGAGCTTCGCCTGGATGACCGCCGCCTTGGCCTGCTCCGTCGATGCCATTATCAGCTTGCGGTTGTCCCTGATCTGGAGGACGACGAAAACAGCACCGAGGGCAATCGCAACTGAGCTTACGAAGGCCGCATCGGAGCTCACCTGAGAGAAATCGATCGCGAGCGACAGCAACATCTCCTAGGTTCTGGTCTCCACTTTAAGACTTGCTTGGGTGCCCCGGAAAGAGGAGAACGAAAACACCCTGGGATCACCAACTCTGTCCTGGTCCTTTTTGGCCCCCAATGACTTGCAGTTAGGGACGGCGATTCGCGACATTCACTAATCCGCATGCGGGATATGTGGCATCACAAGCGCTTAAGGGAAGGTTCGGCCATAGCACTACTGAAGAATGGGAATGAGCGTCAAATGACAGTGTCAATTACTGAATGTCCGGGATGCCACTATAGATTCAATTACGAATGGATTCCAAGTGCATCCTTCCACTCCATAAGGCTGGGACCCAAGAGGATATTCAAGTGTCCCAACTGCGGGGAGCTGCACAAGTTTTCTGTGATGCATTTTGGCTCAGATCCAAATCTCCCTACACATGGAGACAATGCTGAAACAGGAATCGGTAAGAAAATCTGGGCGCTGATGTTGGTCCCCTCGGTAGCCTTGCTTACGTTTGGGGCCTTCCTTCCCGTATTCGTGCCCCAGTCGCTTTCCTACTTTTTCATTCCGATAGTGCTCGGCATCGCGTGGGTGTCGGGGTATGTGGTGTATCTCTTATGGGCCGTCAAGTAGCCTCTCGAATGGGTGCGTTTTAGAATGGTTGTTGAATTCGCACTCCAGCCTCCTTCCAGCATTCTGCCTTTCGTAATCCTAGTTTTGGCGGGAGCTGCCTTGATAGTATTGGCCTTGGCAACGGGAAGACGTGCCAAGAGCGTAAGGGGGACTTTCGTGGCCTTGTTGGTGCTGGGCGTTGCAGTGGTAGGAGTGGGCGCGGGATTGTCATATTTCAGTGGTGGACCATCTACAATAACGATTGGTAATGGTTACGTGTACATCAATTCGCCTTCTTTCAGCGGGGCCGGGAACATGAACATCACTTCAAGCCAGATACGGAACGCGTACGTGGGCGAGATAGGTGTGGGTAACCTCACAATCTCGAAACAGCACGGGACAAACACAGGTAACTTCAACGTTGGTGTATTCACTCTCGGGAGTGGGGCCACCGCCTACGTGGTTTCTGACAACTCGACGAGTCTTGTGCTCCAGTTGTATTCGGGAGGGTATGTGATTCTAGGAACCAGCGACACAGGTGCTCTTGTGGCTGCGTTTTCGCAATCGGTTCATCTCGTGCAAACCGCTACCTCAAGCGGCTAGCAATTCACGTGGCAGACCGTCGCATAGGCAGTTTCGCCAGAAGCGCCTTGAATCTTGGATCTTCTCTTACGGAATCGAATTCGGGCTGCTGGTAAGCTAGTAAGAAGCTGAATGGGATTTCTTCGAAATCCTTCTCGAGCGCTTCAATCGCCTTTCCTTTCTCCCCGATTCCCGAGAAGACGACTGCCAGCCTAAACAAGGGATAGTAGTGAGACTTTCTGTCAACCTCGATTTCTGCAAGCAGTTTCTTGGCCTCGTCCAACTTCTGCATGTCCATCAGAGCGTACGCCAGCTGTGTTTTTTCCCAGGGGTTCAGTACTGGGCGGTTCAGGAGAGCTGCGTTAAGTTCAGTTTCTGCCCGGCTCAGGTTTCCAGCCAGAGCGGTCAGGTCGGCTCCTATAATTCGATACAGGGTACTCTCGGGATTAAGACGCAAGAATCGGCTCCACTGCTCATGGGCCGATGTGTAATCTCGTTTGGTTCGCAGGTACCAAACTATGTTGTAGAGAATGTTCAAGGACAGAGGATCAAGGCGGGAGGCTATTCCGGCCTCCTTCAGAGCCTTATCGACCTCGCCTTTCGCGTAATGCAAGAACGAGTACCAGAAGTGCGCCTTGGAGTTGCTCGGATTAAGCTCGATGGCTCTTTTGAATTCTCTCTCCGCCAAATCAAACTCCAATCTGTGCTGAAGCGCTAGGTTGCCTTTCGCCGTGTGGGCTTCAGAGGAGTTCTCATCCAGCTCGAGTGCCCTTGCGATCAAGGGTTGCGCGTTCTCGAGAGCCTCATTCCATGAAATGGCTTCACCCCCAATTGTTACGTAAAAATCGCCGAGTAGGGCATAAGCAAGCGAAAAGTCGGGGTCGAGACTGATCGCTTCCTCGAGGTACTTAATGGACTCGTTCCAATTCATTTCTATGTTCTCGGCGTGAATCCACTTCAGATAGGCCTCGTATGCCACCATATTCTTTGTGGGAGATCTGACAAGCTGTTTTCTCTTAGATTCGCCAAGTTGAATCTTCAGGTGTTCACTTATGTTGGAAGCAATTTCGCCTTGAATTGCAAAGATGTCATCGAGTTGCCTGTCATAGTTTTGTGCCCAGAGGTGCCGGTCATTTGAAACGTCGATCAGCTGGGCAGTCACCCTGATTCGATTTCCTGCCTTTCGAAAGCTTCCTTCGATAATTGAACCAACCTCGAGTTCCTTTCCTATCTCCCTGAGTTTCTTCGTTGTTCCCTTGTAACCCATGACGGAGGTTCTGGATATTACGTTTAGAGCGCTGATTCCGGACAGGGTCGTGATGATCTCCTCAGTAATGCCATCTGCGAAGTACTCGTCGCCGGGGTCCGGGCTCATGTTTGCGAAGGGGAGTACTGCGACCCTGTTGGTGTCCGCCTGAGAGGTTGATGGCTCAGGCGCGTGCTCCCATGGCATCACCACCTTGTACACGTCGACCGCGAACCTCACCCCCTTCATATCGTGGGGCTCCATCTTCACAAGGGTCTGAGGAACCTTGTTCCTGACCTGGTCGTAGACTTGCTGCGAGATGCACACCCCCTCGGGTTCAGCAAGGTGCTGCAGCCTGGAGGCGATGTTCACTGCGTCCCCTAAGACATCCCCGTCGGAGTGAACAACATCTCCGAGGTGGACTCCAATTCTGAGGGTAATCTTCCATTCATCCTTCGAGGACAAGTTGTAATCGTGGAGGAATCTCTGGACCTCGACGGCGCAGTTGGTCGAGTCCAGGGCGCTGTCGAACTCGACCAGGAACGAATCCCCGATCGTCTTTACCTCCCTTCCGCGGTACTTCGGGAAGATGGGCCGAAGGAGCTTGTTATGCCTCTCCAAAATCGCAAGAGATTGAGACTCGTCGGATTGAGTTAGGGCCGTGAAGCCGACCATGTCGGTAAACATGATGGCGGCCAGCCTTCGGTTCCCCTGAGACAAGCTCTTCTAGGCAGGTTCAACGAAGGGTTGCGATAAATTCGTTGTGTGATGCCGGATTCTAAGCCTGTCGAACTCGGTCCGGAAGGGATTCGTTCCCGAATGGGTTCTTTCGCACAAGTACCACAAACGTCCTTGGAACCGATACCTCCGCCCAGTTGACCCTCGCGCAACAATCACTGCCTGCAGTATTATGCACGGAGATTGAGGAAAATCCTTATGGCACAAGTGAAACGAACAGGGTCACCTCGACGCAATAATGTCAGATCCAGAGAGCTCAACCGCGGAGGCTGTGAGGAAGGCAATAGAGCGCGATGGGTCGATAAGGATTGGTCTTGCCCGGGGCTTGATCAACGCCAGAGCACTCGCAAGATACATCCAGGCTGAAACTCACAACCGATATACATTCGAAGCACTGCTGAGTGCAATTCGAAGATACCCTATCAAAGAAAGCGCGGCGAAGCGGGTCAATGTCGGTAAGATGATGCGGAAGCTCTCCATGAAGAATGAGATTGCCGTGGCCACCATCAGGAATTCGCCTGAGCTGCCGACGAAATTTGCCCAGTTCTCAAAGGAAGTAGATTATGGAAGGGGAGAAACGTTTCGGGTGATTTCTGGGCCCGAGTCGGTATTTGTCGTCGTTGATTCTAAGAATTTGACCAAGATCATGTCGATGGTTTCCAAGAGCGATGTCGTCATGACCTTGGACAACCTAGCGGAGATAGTGTCAGCCGAATCTGAAGACGCGTTAGAGATCCTTGGTGTCCTTGCTGGCCAAACCGCAGAACTCGCGATTAATGGCATCAACCTCGTCGCCTGCGTTGCCCCTGTCACATCAGCGATCTTCGTTGTGAGAGAGGAGGATGCTATGCGTGCCTATCAGGCACTCCGCCGGCTGAGTGAAGAGAAACGATATGACGGTGTCATTCCCAGGCCAACTGATTCGAATCCTATCCAAAGGTGAATGTGTACAGTCTGAATCCAGGGTTCGCTGTAATCACTACTTCATGCTCCCCGTAGGAAGGCCCGTTTACGATGTTGTAGAGCCTGGCCATTCTGACGTACGCAGAGGCGGAGCCTCCTGCAAGCGACAGGTCCTTCCCGAGAAAGTCCCCTGACGGCCATCGAGGCTTACCACGATTAGGGTGTCATTGCCCTGGGCAACGATGTTAGCAACCTTGGCGTCGTATAGCAGGTAGACCTTAGCATCTTTCCCGGCCGCTATCATGCTGTCGTTGGCGTTGTACCAGTCTCCCGTGAAGTACACGTAGTTCCTCTGGAGTGGTCCCTGAATCGTGTAGTCGACGACCTGGCCCGGTGAGAAACCCTGTGAGTTCCCGATTGGCTGCCTTGCGGTCGCATAGCCGACGTAAAGCTCAGGAGTGCCTATCTGGGAGAAATCGATGCTGGTGCCGCTGACGGTGTTGTAGGCCGTCTCTGAAGGCACGCTGTAGTGCGCGCTCTGCAGGAGCTCGCGAATCACGGCTTCGGTCGTGTTGTAGTCCCCTTCGCCGAACTGCTTGTAGCGGAGGGTGCCGTTGCCGTCGATGACGTAGTCCGCTGGCCAGTACTGGTTGCCGTAGGCGTTCCAGGTCCCGTAGTTGCTGTCAAGAGCCACCGGGTACTTGATTCCGAAGTTGCTGACCGCCGTAAGGACGTTGGAGTAGTTCTTCTCGAAGGTGAACTCGGGGGTGTGGACTCCGACGATGACCAAACCGTTGTTCCCGTACTCGTTGTACTAGGCGTTCAGGTATGGGATGGTCCGAATACAGTTGATACAGGAGTAGGTCCAGAAGTCAACCAGGACGACCTTTCCGTGGAGCTGTGAGATGTGAAGCGCTGGAGAGTTGATCCATGCAGCAATCTCCTGGAAGTCCGGGGCGGCCCCGTAGTTAGGTAGAGTGGAGGGGGTGCCAACTGCCTGGCTGGATTTGGGCGAAGCGAAGAGGGTGGAGACGACAGCGGCCACGACGACGATGGCGATGATGCCGAACACTACCACGTAGGCGTTCCTCTTCATCGTTTGACCACCTCTACCGAAGTGCCTGAGACGTATGCTAGGAACGCGGGGACGAGCGGGAGTATGCAGGGCGAGATGAATGTGAGGAACCCGGCGGCCAGGGCAATCAGAAAGTTGAGCTGTGACTGCCCGAGGGGGTTCGCAAGGGTGCCCAGTGGGCCTACGCCGTTGAGGAAGATCTGCAATATGCCGATATAGTTGGTGACCACAAGCAGGCCCGCGCCGATAAGGAATAGGCCGCTAAAGATGCCGAAGTAGCGCAGGAACCGGCCCGACCGGCGTATGAAGCCGGACACCCCTGAGATGAAGGCTCCTGGAATAAGGAATGGGATGCCGAGCCCGAGGGAGAACGCCATCAGGTAAAGGAATCCTAACCCTGGAGAAACCGCCGCGAGCGTGTACACAGCTCCTTGCAGTAGCAGGTGGATACAACGTCGCCCCTACAGGCACTCCCGGCCTCCTAACCATCACAGCCCCGTCTGACTCGCACTTCCCCAGCACACCAGGGCATTACACCACGGGCGCGGGACCAGTGACCTGGTCGGATTTCAATCTCGTAGTGATTGAGATTCCGTTCCTCTGATCACTGTCCCCTCCCCCTTTTTTGACTGGCGGAACCTCTTGGCTAGGAGAGGCGCACGTCTTTACTTGCCGACGTACCTATCGACGTATTCTTTGACGTATCCTTTCCCGTAGGCTATTCTCGTCCTCGAAACGCGGCCTCCCCGTCCTCTTTGCTTATGCAGAACCTTGCGTTCGATAACTCCCTTCCTCGCGAGCTCCCTCAAGGAGGCGGACCCATCGGCTGAATAAAGCGAAGTCTTGCTGGCTCCAATCCCCTGTGCAATCTCGACCAGGCTCCTCCACCCTGAAGACTCGGTTGGGTGTTTTTCGACGAAATGGTCGGTGGCGAATGATTTCATCAAATAGTTGAACATCTTCTCCGACTGTTCGTTCTGGAACCCGAAGACTTGCTTCCCGGCAGACAACCTTACCCTGTTTCCGAATAACTCTATTCTCCGCCAACTTGAGTCGAATTTGACTCCCCTGAGGGTCCTGAGCCTGATGTAATGTTCCAGCTTTCTCCCTTCCTCAACGGCCTTGAAGTCTATGACCGCGTCCGCGAGGGTCTCCCGCTTACGATAGAACGAATCCGACGCAACGCCCAACACCAAGGCGTGCAGTGTCAGCAGTTCCCTAGCCTTGGTCATTGGGACAAATGTGGTCCTCCAGCCGTTGACGATGTAGTCCTCGTCACTGAATTGAAGCAACACCGCCTCGTTGTCGTCAACGTGGAGCCACCTCTTTTCCTCCTCTTCGAAGCCACTCTTCATCTTCTGTCGGATCGCATCTGCCCACTTCCGGGCGTCTGGGACGCGACCGGAGAGTAGTGGCTCGGCCCGGCCCTCGCGAGATTCCTCAAGTGGTGTCGTGGGAGTGTACGTGTCCATTATTCTGAAGATTCCTTTTGTTTCGCACCTCTCGATGTCGACTCCCATCTCCTTCAGGGCAGATCTCACTTCTCTCGGAGTATGCTGAAAGATGTGATACTCTGTCTTGATTCCTTTCTTGAGGGCTTCCGCTGTGATGGTGAGTGATGCCTCGTGCCACAACGAATGAGGTTCGAATTCGACTAGGCAGGTCATGCCGTAGTGAAAGCCACCCGGCGCGAGTTCCCCCAGGATTTCTAGGTCGATTCCCTGCACCAAGATGTGGCAATGGGGAAGGGGAGGGGAGAATTCTAAATGTGTTTCGGGTTCAGCCTCCTTGTCGGTCCTATGCAAGACCACGAGGAGTGGCCCGCACGAGGAACTCTCAGAAAAATGAGTGGGCCTATTCACATTGCCTGGTGAATGGGATGTGGCGAGGTTATGCATGTACCGTTCAGGAGTTTGTTGCCGTCGGCGAGCGCATGGTCGATTAACTGGTGCTTCGAGCGTATCGCCTGGCGAGAAGGTATGAACCCGCCACAAGAACCGCGAATACCGTTGCAACTAGCCATTGGAAGGGAAACTCTGGGATCCCTTCGCCTCCGCTTGTTGACGAAGTCGTGCTCACTTCGCTAGTACTTGTCGACGAAACATTAGCTGATGTTGTGGAAGTAGAAGAAGTAGTTGTAAAGCTAGAGGTGGCGCTGGATGGAGCGGATGTGGTGGTAGAAGAAGATGAAGTGGTGGATGAAGTGGTAGAAGATGTGGTTTGAATGAATTGTGAGGGAACAATAGCTACGTCAGTAGGATCATCGAAGGAGAATTGGTAAATCACGGTCCTCACACCAGCGGGAGTAATCTTCGAGAGTACGCTGCCGGACTCTTCGACGACTATGTAGTTCCCGTCAGGATCTACTTTGACAGCATGGGGTCCTGAGTACGAGGGGAACTGGTAAATCACGGTCCTCACACCAGCGGGAGTAATCTTCGAGAGTACGTTGACGGAGTTCTCTACAACTATGTAGTTTCCCTGTGCGTCAATGGCGACGTCAGACGGCCCTGTGCCGGAAGAGAAATTGTAAATCACCGTCCTCACTCCGGATGGGGTAATCTTGGAGAGCACATTACTATCGTGCTCAGCGACAATGTAATTCCCTTCGGAATCTATCGCAACACCAGCAGGGCCACCTGCGACAACTCCCGTGAAGTCGTAGACTACAGTCCTTACTCCAGACGGGGTAATCCTCGAGAGCACATTTGCAGAGATCTCGCAGACGATGTAGTTTCCTGCAGAGTCTATTGCGACCCTATGGGGCTCTGTGCCGGAAGAGAAATTGTAAATCACCGTCCTCACTCCGGATGGGGTAATCTTGGAGAGCACGTTAGTGGCATGCTCGACTACGATGTAGTCCCCGTTGGAATCGATTGCGACTCCGAACGGTGCAGTGCCGAACGCGAAATGATACAGCACCGTCCTCGCCCCAGCGGGGGTCACGAGCGACAGTGTGCCAGCCCCGGACTCGATGACCGCGTAGGCAACCGTTTGTGCGTGGACAGCGGTCGGTGGGAAAACTAGGCTGGAGGTCAACAACAGAGCACCAAGCGCCAGGAGAGTTAGGCTTCCGACTCGTTTCGGAAGTTGATGCTTGGTCAAGGTCTATTCTCCCAAGAACTTGGCGAGAATAAAGGCGATGAGCAGGGTTGCTATCTTCGCTGTGAATCCTGAATCGGTCGTTTTCTTCATCGAAGACGCTCCAGATGGAAAAATAGTTAGCGATTTTTCGGGGTTGATTCTGGCTCTGGTGGCTAATCGCGGGTTAAATTGAAGTGTGAATAGTCCTGGAGCCTTCATTCCACCCCGAATAATCCCAACTCTCGTTGCACCTGACGATATGCTTCGCTTGGGAGGCGTTTAGTCATTACAGTTGAGGCACCTTCTTTGGTGGCAACCACCAGACCGCCATGGTTATGCTAACGCTCCAACCCTTCGGATACAACAGCACTCTGGGGAGGAAACTCTCCGCGCTTTTGCCACTGACATCGTTTATAGTGCAGACGCCCCCTGAGAGGTTGTGAACAAGCGCCAGCTCCAGGCCGCCCAAGTGCTTGTCGTGGCAGTCTTCCTTTTCGTAATCTTCGTACCAGTAGTCCCAGTTCAACAAGATTGTCTACCTGTAAGTGGCTGTCCTGCCTACGGCTCCCTTTCATACTGGGCCATCGGGGTAGGAGGCGCTTTAACGCATGACGGACATTTCGTCATATTCGCTTGACGGCGTCTGTGAAAGCCTTGTCTGGGGACGCCACTTAATCCCGCAATGCGGACAGAACCTAACTCCGTTTGGTCTTGAAGAGGCTGACTCACCTACGCCATTTTCTCTTCGTCAGTAGAAGGAAGCCGAGAATCAGACCAATCGCCACGAAGACGTATCCCACCGCCTCGTTTCCTCCGGTTAGAGCGGCGAACCCCATGATGAACATAATCGCTATCGCCAACCAAGGCCCATCCTTCTTGAAGTTGAGCCCGATGCCGAACAAGAAATCCATGCTTACTCACCTCCCTTCGGCCTCACTTAACCCTGCACCATCAACCGAGAATTCAAGGAGAGGATTTGGCATGAGCAACCAAACAAGAACCAGAACTGTCACCCGTGACCTCGGCAGATGACGTATGAATCCGTGAATCTTCGGCGAACCTATGTAGGGAATCGGCGCAGGTCGAACCGATGACCCAGTACTTCGGACTATGGAGACTCAACAGAAACATACAACCAGCACCAACGCCAGAAGCCCAGGTGATGCAGCAGGAGGGCTTCGTTGCCATGATCAAGGCCCAGCTTCAGTTGGGGAGAATCAAGGAGGCGCACACCTTTGTCGAAGGAGGCGGAGGGTACTTCGTATACGAAGGCACCGAAGAGCAGATCCATGAGGACGTCTCTCTATGGGACCCATACGTCCTCTTCGAAATCCACAGAACCCTCCCCCTGCAGAGGGCAGCAGAATTGGAATTGGCGGCTCTCAAGAAGCGAGCGGGCAAGGCCTAGGCCTGCCGCTTCCCCCTTTTTCAGGAAGGTAAACCTGCTTGACCGTCCCTCTTTTTGTCGTCTGATCTCAGAGATTTAGCGCAGACAGATAATC
>Ga0187766_10000339_pt1 | contig 25898 bp, 28 predicted proteins | sample 0216_QUI02_MP05__4_FD_132971 | JGI IMG/M metagenome (GOLD analysis project Ga0187766, IMG submission 132971) | Tropical peat soil microbial communities from peatlands in Department of Meta, Colombia - 0216_QUI02_MP05_20_MG | ecosystem: Environmental > Terrestrial > Soil > Wetlands > Peat ... | reverse complement strand
GAGGGTTGGGGAAAGGCTGGCAGAAGCAGCCGAACATCGCGGCTCGAACTGGTATGAAGCACTAATACGGAGCTGAAGCCAGGCCCACTCCAGAGATGAGCCCCGAAAGCAAGCAGAAGATCCAACTCGCGCTGGTGCTGGCTATTGCGATCGCTGGTGCTCGCACGGCTTATATTTTTTATCAGCGCCATGCGGCAAAGATCGAGCAAGCCAGCCAGCAGGCACCGCCGCTAAATCCCGACTATTACGTCACCCCGAAAAAACTTTATCCCTTTGATCTCAAGTCCGCACAGCAACTGACGCAGCAGGCGGTTTGGGTCAAAGAAGGGTACCGCTACACCTATTATGCTTACGAAAATCGTCGCGCCGATTTTTCGCATGAAGCCGGACAACTGCTGCCGCTCGAAGAATTGCACATCAAAGACGTTCTTCTGGATCGGACCCCAGGATCAAGCGACGAGCGGCAGATCATGGCTGCCTTTGAGAGGAATGGAAAGACCTACGCTGTGCCGATTGGCTCAGTGAAGAGCGGCAATTATCAAATCTATTCGGACGAAATGTTCTACATTCAGGATCCGCATGAGCTTTATAAGCATTGGTCGCCGGATGTTTGGCAGGCGATCGATCAGCACCAGGTCAAGCCGGGCATGAGTGAACTGCAGGCCGATTTTGCGATTGGGATGGGAATTCCCCAGCCCTCCAGCAGTGCGGAAGTCAAAATCGTGAATTACCCGAACGGCGGCAAGCCGTTGAGCATTACATTCCGGGATGGAAAAGCGGCTGAGATCGGGCCGGGCTAAACCGGCATTTCATTTGAGCTTGGACGAGTTCTCATCTGCCGTTTTCGTTTCATCAACATGAATGACGCCGTCCTCGTTCGTATAGAACGAACGATGATCGGTATCCTGCTGCTTGGGAATGAGCACCAGTTCGTACCCATCCTTGCGCTGCTGAAACTGAACGGTGTAATCGCCGCGGTCTGGGTTCAGCATACGTCTGGTGAAGTTTCCCGTGTGGACAAGATCGGAGAGCGAGGCAGCGTACTTGTTGTTTTTCTTGTTGTAAAGCTTTTGCGCACGAATCACGGTGCGCATGTAGCCAAGAGCGTTGGCTTCGGACTCGGAGCGGGCGGGATCGCCGGGGAACTTGGGCTGATATGTAGTTGGCGGCGGGGCACTCGGAGCCGGGGTGCTCTGGCTCTGCGCCGCCAAATGAAGGGTACCCAGGATACATGCCGCCATAACGGCGATCTGTAACAGTCGTATTGGCATCCGCTTTAGTCCTTTGGCTCTTATTTTTTCATGTTACTCCCGTAATTTTAGAATGCGTTACGCACTTTGTCGCGGCTGGGGATACGGCTATGCTAAGCCTATCCATCATTCTGGGTATGCTATGAAATCAGCATCTGCCACGAAAACTGCCTTAGCAAAGAAAAACCCGATCCGCATTGCCGTCGTAGAAAGCGATCCTTTGCGATTTGTTGGGTTCAGGGCGTTGTTTGACAACGAGCCTGATTTTGAGCTGATTGCCGCCACGCTGCCGGAAATCAGCCTGCTGCAAAACGTCAGTCTGATCCTGCTGGGCAATCGCAACGGCCACAATCTGTTTGACGTAATGGCCAGCCTGAAAGCCACGCGACCCGATCTGAAGATCATCGTGACCGGCTCCGGGGTTGACGAGGAAACGATCCTCAAAGCCATCGCTTCGGGGGCGAAGGGTTACGTGGATGAGGCGGCTTCACCCACGGAATTTGTGCAAGCTATCCGGGTGGTGAATGACGGTTCAGTTTGGGCACCGCGGCGCGTTCTCTCCATGTTCATCGAGCGCGTTTCCTCGGCTCCCGGACGTGTGTTCCCTGCTGGGCGAGTGAGTTTTACCGATCGCGAAAAAGAGGTGTTGGACATGCTCGTGGCGGGCCGGTCCAACAAAGAGATTGGAGCCGCGCTGGGCATCGAGGAGCGGACGGTAAAGGCGCACGTGGCCAAGCTGATGCGCAAAGTTGGCGTGCAGAACCGCATTGCGCTCTCGGTGCATGCCATCACCCACTCGCTGGTATCCACGAAGTAGGTTTTTCGACCCGATAAGTAGACTAGTCTGCCAGCTAAGCTACGCCCACCATTGCGATCAGACAGGCGGATTTTGAGTGTAATCGCCCATTACAAAAGTCACCACTGGTAGCCCGTTGGACAACCCAGGTCGCAACAGGATTAGCATCCTCGTAATCTCTCGACTGGGGCCCCAAAGCTGCAGAATAGCGACCTATGGAAAAACTCAATTGGCGTCGACTCCTTCTGGGCGGTGTGGCAGCCGGAGCTGTTCTAATCATCCTCGCGAGTGCTTCTTCGGCACTCTTGATGGCACAGCCAAGCCTGGGAAGAGCCCTGCATGCCTTTCGTCCATTCTCAAGTGGCCTTGGTGAAGCTGTGTTTTCAGTTTTTGTGTTCGTATTTCTGGGTGTGATTATGACCTGGTGCTATGCGGCACTTCGGCCACGCTTCGGCACTGGTCCAAAAACCGCAGCTATAGCAGCTTTTACCGTGTGGCTCATTCTTGCCGGCCAGATGTTGATAAGCGTGGCTGTATCCGAAGTGACCCCAAGTCTTCCCCCCGGTCCCATGTTGCCGATGCTGTATCTGGCGATCATCATTGCTGGCACCGAGGCTGGCGCGTTCATTTATACGGAATAGCCGTGTAATCGGAACATACTTGGTGCAAAATCCCTCTGGCACCGACTGACTCTCACGAAGATATTTTAATGTCCCTCCTGTGGCACTCCGATATGTTCGCGGGAGCGAAATTCTATTCCGGCAGGTACAGCTGAAGGTATCGGCCCCGCGTAAGGCCCTGGCTTCGGCAGAGGTGACGCCAAAAATGTACAAACGAACAGGACGAGCGGTACAAGAATGACCACAGCCACAACCGCGACATAAATGCGTGTGCTGCTCATTCGTAGACTCAAAGACACGATCGTGCGAAATCACTCGACTTTGATAATCGGGAAATCGTAGGTCTCCGGGGCGAGGTAAGTCAACGCAGCTCAGCTATGCAACCTTGGGGATGACCGTCGAAAAATCCCAATTACAGTCAAGATCCGCCATGCCCCCGCGTCCAGTACCGGTGGGCGCGGTGGACACAACTGAGAAGTAACAGCCGGGTTGGCACTCTTTGGTAACTTGCGCGTGGCGAAAATAGGTTTCTAAGCTGAACTGGTGCGATTAAGGTCCTTAATGCTGTGTCGGCAGCCGGAAACGGTTGCGCTTGCCGTGCGTGCATGCCGGGAGCTGGGGGTTGAACTGCAACATTACTCCAGCGCGAAGGCAGCCGTGGAGAATTTTCCGCTCCACAGTTTTCAAGGAGTGATCGTTGACGACCAGGATGGACCTGGGGCGGCGTTGTTGCTAAGCGAGGTCCAAGGATCCGCACGGGGCAAGAACACCCTAATAATTGCGCTGGCAAAGCCCGATGCAGCTCTTGATGCCGTCTTCGGCGCTGGAACTCACCTGGTTATTTATAAGCCACTGACGCACGAGAGATTACGAAACGGGCTTCGCGCCATCAGCACTCTGATGGGCCGTCGACGGCGGCGGGCTTCACCTCGCTTGAAAGTGAACCTGACAGCGACCCTTACCGTCAATGAAGCGGAAAAGATTCCAATCAGGATTCTGGACATCAGCGTAGGCGGGGCGGCCATTTCCGTTCAACGGCCATTTTCCACAGTCAGGTCCCTGGCACTCAGTTTTGCGCTTTCGGGAGAGCAGCCCACAATCACGACGGCAGCGGAGTTAGTGTGGAAAGACGTTCGGGGTAACGTGGGAATCGAATTTCTGAATACCGATCCTGAGTTCGCTAAATCGATGGCAGCTTGGATGAAGACGCATTCGACGCCACGGTAGAGTCGTCCTGCAGCGCTGCGAATCAGGATCGGGCCTCTCGGTTCTTAACGCGCGCTTAAACGGGCCCCAAGTTACTAAGGTACAGTGACCCTGGTAATCTTGCCGCTTCCGTGCTCTTCACCCATACTCGCTTCACCTACCACAGAACCTGGGAGACGGGGTTGGGAGCGGAGATTAGGATCACCGTTGCCGACCCCGAATTTTTTTGCCCATCAAGTTCCCAGATAGTTAATAAACGCCAAAAAAGACCGCAGCTTTCACAGGAGCAACCTTTCTAGAATCGGGTTAAGACTCCGCAGAGGAGAATCACGCAATGAAGAGATTTATGCTGTTGTGCGCCATCGCCGGTGTAACGCTCATCGCAACTGCCTCTCCAACGGCTGGCGGCAAGGCCGCAGACCGGGTGCAGGCGGCGGCTGAGGTATTGGGCGACATTCAGGCCGCCCCAGATCAAGGAATTCCGGAAGCGGTACTGGGATCCGCCGAGTGTGTCGCCATCGTGCCCAGCATGCTGAATGGGGGCTTCATTGTGGGTGCCCGATATGGCCGCGGGGTAGCGAGTTGCCGCACGCCAAAAGGTTGGAGCGCGCCGGCATTCTTCATGGTTGGGGGCGGGAGCGTCGGGTTTCAGATCGGCGGGCAAGCGGTTGATGTAGTGATGCTGATCATGAATGAGAATGGAATGCGCAACTTGCTTTCGAGCAAATTCAAGCTTGGAGCGGATGCCAGTGTTGCTGCCGGTCCCGTGGGACGCGCTGCGGCAGCGGGTACAGACTGGAAATTGCGTGCGCAGGTGCTCAGCTACTCGCGCGCTCGTGGTGTTTTTGCCGGTGTTGCACTCAACGGCGCAGTGGTCAAGCAGGACAAAGACAGTACGCGCGAGTTTTACGGGCACATGGTTACGCCTCAAGCCTCACTGCAAGGATCGATTCAGGCGCCGCAAGGAGCATATCCGTTTCTTGCAAGCCTCTCGAAGTGGGCGACGGAAGCCGCGAAGTAGCGGCGCTTTCGGCACCGGCAATTTCAAGGAATAGCGCGCTCCCGCGTGCAGTTCCGACCGAGAGATAAGCCAGATCAGGTATACTTGCGCGGTTTTCCAGTTCACCTCGGAGTGTTTTCATGCGTCGCTCTCTTTTCCGCATTTTTCAGCTTAGCCCACTGTTAATAGCCGCACTTTTAGCTTTCTCGGCAGCCGATGCGCCTTCCTCGCTGCCCGCGCCTCCAGTCGCCAAGAAAGTGCCGAAGGTCACGGAAATCAACGGACGCAAACTGGTCGACAACTACTTTTGGCTGCGCGACAAGCCGAATCCCGAGGTGAAGGCGTATCTCGAAGCGGAGAATGCATACACGGACGCTGTGATGAAACCCACGGAGGGCTTCCAAAAGAAACTGTATGGCGAGATGCTAAGCCGGATCAAAGAAACCGATATTGATGTTCCTTACAAAGAAGGCGATTACTTCTATTATTCGCGCACTGAAGCCGGCCAGCAGTACCAGATTCGTTGCCGTAAAAGGGGCAGTCTCGATGCCCCCGAGCAGGTGGTACTCGATGTCAACCAGCTTGCCAAAGGGCAGGTTTTCATGGGTGTAGCCGCGTACACGGTCAGCCCAGATGGAAATCTGCTTGCGTATTCCACCGACGACACGGGTTTCCGCCAGTATGTGCTGCACGTGAAAGATTTGCGCACCGGTGAGCCGTTGCCTGATCACGCCGAGAAAGTTGGGTCCGTGGTCTGGGCCAACGATAACAAAACGTTGTTCTACACCGTCGAAGATGCAGCCAAACGGCAGTATCGGCTTTACCGGCATAACGCGGGCACGACCGGGCCCGACGCTCTGATCTATGAAGAGAAGGACGAAAGATTCGATCTTGATGCAGAGACGACGCGTAGCCGGGCCTACATTTTTCTGGTTTCCGGCAGTCACACGACTACCGAGGCTCGTTACATCCCCGCTGATCAGCCCATGGCGGACTGGAAAGTACTGGAACCGCGGCGGCAGGACATCGAGTATTACCCGGACCACAATGGAAACTCTTTTTACATCCGGGTCAACGATATGGGGCGAAACTTCCGCCTGGTCAAGGCTCCGGTTAGCGATCCTCGCAGCCAGAACTGGCAGGAAGTGGTGGCACACCGTCCCAGCGTGATGCTCGAGGATGTCGATTTCTTCCAGAATTATTACGTTTCCTTCGAGCGGGAGAGTGGCCTGCCGCAAATCAGGGCGACGGATTTAGCCAGTGGGCAATCTCGGCGCCTTGACTTCCCCGAACCCGCCTATGTGGCGTTTCCCTACATCAATCGTCAGTACGACACCACAAAGTTCCGTTACACCTATCAGTCATTCATCACGCCTCAGTCGATTTTTGAATACGACATGGCATCCGGGACCGAGACATTGTTGAAGCAGAAGGAAGTACCGGGAGGATACGACCGCTCACGCTATCAGGTGGAGCAAATCTATGCGACCGCCACGGATGGGACGAAGATTCCGATCTCGGTCGTCCATTTGAAGGGTGCAAAGCTCGATGGAACCGGGCCTATTTATCTGGAGGGCTATGGTTCCTATGGCCTTCCCAACGACACTTTCTTCAGCTCGAATCTGTTCAGCATGGTGGATCGGGGAGTGGTTGCGGCAGACGCGCACATTCGCGGCGGCGGCGAGATGGGCAAAGCCTGGCACGATGACGGGCGCATGATGCACAAGATAAATACCTTCACGGACTTCATCAGTTGCGCTGAATACCTGGTCTCGAAGGGCTACGGCTCAAAGGACCGGCTGGTCATCGAAGGGCGAAGCGCCGGAGGCTTGCTGATGGGAGCCGTGCTCAACATGCGGCCGGATCTTTTCCACGCGGCGCTGGTGGGAGTGCCGTTTGTGGATGTGATCAACACTATGCTAGACGAGTCGCTGCCTCTGACGGTACCGGAGTTCGAAGAGTGGGGTAACCCGAAGGAAAAGGTCGCGTTCGATTACATGATCTCGTATTCACCGTATGATAATATCGAACCTAAAGCGTACCCTAACATGCTGGTGAAAACCTCTTTCAACGACAGCCAGGTGATGTATTGGGAACCAGCGAAATATGTGGCCAAAATGCGGGCTACGCGTACGGATCACAATATCCTGATTCTGAAGACGAACCTCGATCCGGCCGGACACGGCGGCGCTTCCGGGCGATATGATCGGCTCCGAGAAGCCGCTTTTGATTACGCGTTTATCCTGACCCAGATGGGGATTCCGAACTGATGAACCCCTGAGTTCCGGCTAGAAACTAACCCACGGGTTCCCTAAAAATGCGACCAGCTTCGCGACCGTACAAAGCCTTGGGTAACTTTGGATACCGATCAATTCGGGCGCATACTCAGAGTTGCGGGTTATGCCTTACCCAACTCAATCACGGCCCATCACTCAAGGACGGCAGCGTGGCGGTCCACGCGTTCGCTTCTCGGAAGTGACTCCTGCCGTCCTGCGTTTTTCGGACGGCGCCCGGACGGCAGGGACCCTGCAGTTAGTCTCGGTGACTGGCGGGCTGATGGGCCTGTCTCAGCCGGTTAAACCGAACTCGGTGGTCAAAGTAATGTTCGTAGCCCCCACCGGCTCGGTCTTCGGCACCGCTAAGATGCTGAACCCGGTGAGTTGGGCTCTACAGCCCTTCCGGTTCGTCGCACTCCACGACGACGATCAATACCGATTAAGAGCGGCGATTCAATCTTGTTTGGAGAAGGCCGCTCGCGAGAACCGGCAGAGCCGTCGCGATCTGATGCAGATTGAGAAATCCCGACCCTGGTAACTGACGGGCCGTCCACTTTCGATGCCTTCAGAGCTCTTTGCCTCAGGTGTAAAATTTAATCCTCTCACCGGCCCCCAGGATGGTCATGCTGTCGAAGTGCGCCAACCCGCGCTGCTCCAATCGTTTTCTTTATTTTCGGGATGGCAAGCTGTTTCGCTGGGAAGGTTTGCAGATCGTGGATCATCCTCTCAAAAAAGATCCAAGTAAACCCCACCGGAAAGTGGAATTTTTCTGGCTTTGCGGGGATTGCGCCCGCCATATGATCGTGGTTTTTAAACCAGGAGCCGGTGTCAGCGTTCGCCCCATCGTTCGCGTTCACAAAGCTGCATCTTGAACCCTCACTTGTGGTTCTTCGGATATCTCCCGCTGAGAGCGTTCCAGCGCACAACAAACATCTCTCCCAGCATGCGAATGCCATCGCGTACCGGATTGATGCGTGTGCCTTCGCGATGCGACCAGGCTACCGGAACTTCGGCAACCTTCAGGCCATACCTTTTTGCCAGGTAAAGCAGCTCGGGGTCAAAACCCCAACGCTCGATTTTTTGAGCTGGAAAAAGCTTCATGGCAGCAGCACGCGTAAAGGCCTTGAATCCACACTGGGTGTCTTTGAAATTCAAACCCAGGACCAGGCGAAGCGTCAAATTGAAGACGCGCCCGAAAATCTGGCGATACAAGGGCTGTCGCTGGATCTGCAGTTCAGTGTTCAACCAGCGCGAACCAATAGCGACGTCTGCACCCTCGCGGATAGCAGCAAACAGCTTATCGGCTTCTCCGATCGGCGAGGAAAGATCGGCGTCGCTGAATAACAGGATCTCGCCGTTGGCATGCAGCATTCCATTCCGCACACTGAACCCTTTGCCGCGGTTGCCGGGATTCTCGATGAGCCGCAACATCGGGTGTTTGTCGGCGTACTCGCGTACGATCTGCGCGGTGTCATCACGCGAGCCATCGTTCACCACAAGTATTTCGGCGTTCCAGTTATGGTGACCGGCGAAAGCCAATATCTTTTCGAGCGTCGCGGCAACGCGCTCGCTTTCGTTATACGCAGGAAGGACGATGCTGTAGGTAGGTGACAAGAATAGATCGCAGTTCAGCCAAACCCTGAACCAAGGATTTTATAAGGGGAGTTGTCTTTCTAGCAGAGCACAGTTCGGTTCTACCCGGACAATGTCATGAGGCGGAGGACGAACCTTGAACTGCTTAAGCCACCCGGCGCCGTGCCAACATTAAGAAGAACTCGTTCACCAGTTCCTCATCCCACAATCCCAAACGGGCTTCCCGCCGCATGGTAACAGCGGCTTCCTCGTGATGCAGCGCGGGTTTGTAAGGACGGGCCGTGCGAAGCGCGTCATAAACATCCACAACCTGTAGAATCCGCGGAAGCAGCGGGATTTCGCTTTTCCGTAGTCCATCCGGATAACCGCTGCCGTCTGAGTGCTCATGGTGGCTGCGAATGATCGGAAGTATCAGCCGCAGCGACTTGAGCGGGCGGCAAATGTTCTCTCCGGTGACAGGGTGCTGTTTCATGACCACCCATTCCTCATCAGTCAGATTGCTACCCTTCTTCAAGATCTCGTCAGGCACGGCGATCTTGCCCAAATCATGCAAATACCCGCCCCGCCGCAGTGCCACGATGGAATCCTCATCCAGGCCCAGGTGATGACCGAGATTTGCTGCGTTCTCGGCCAGCCGTTCGCAGTGGCCTACGGTGTAAGGATCGCGGCTTTCTACGCTTAAACCAAGGGTGCAAATGACGGACTCGGCAGTTTCCAACTCGTCGGTAAACTCCTTCAGCTTGAGCAGCGACTTCACGCGCGCGAACAATTCTTCGGAAAAGATCGGCTTGTTAAGGAAATCGTCTGCCCCCGCCTCGATACCATGGAGCCTGTCCTCACGATCGCTCAAACCCGTGATCAAGACGAAAGGGATGAGGCGGGTGGTGGGATCTTCTTTCAGCTCGCGACAAAGCTCGTATCCCGATCTGCCCGGCATGACGACGTCGGAAAGAATCAGATCGGGGGCCTGCCGGCGGACCTCAGCCTCCGCCTCCGCCGCGTCCGCTACCGTTACTACTTCGTAGCCTCGCGTTTCGAGCAGTTCCTTCATCAACATCATCGTGTCAGGATTGTCATCTACAACCAGGATTCTTGGCGCGCGGCGCCGCAGGGGAAGTTCGGTACAGCGAGCATTATCTTCGGGACGAATGAAAAGAGGCTGCTTGAGGGGGAGATCCATGGCACTACGTAATGCTCAAAGGGTATTGTAAAAGATTAAGCGGTGAAACACCGGAACATTGACGAAGAAGCTCGATTGTCACCAACATTGACATTCCCATTATGGAAGTGCGGCATGCGGGCCTTCCGTTTACCTTGAGTTTAGAGCGCGCCGTCGCTGGTAATGGAAGGCTGCTGGATTCGGGCGGTGGTGTCAGATACGTTGATCGTGAAATTCACCGTTACCCGGGCTTGTGTCTCGACCGGCTTGCCATTCTCGTAATACGGTTTGAACCGCCACTGGCGCACAGCTTCGCGTGCCGCTGAAACCAGAATGGTTGGGCCACTGAGCACCCGGAGGTCTTCTACGGCGCCGTCAGGCGCGATGAGCGCCTGCATCAGGACCGAACCTTGCACGGACATCTGACCAGCGAGCAACGGATACTCGGTCGCGGGCAGCGGCGCGTTGATAGAAGCCATCTGTACCCGCTCGGCGGTAGTTCCGGTTGCGCCCGACTTCGATGAGCTGATCACACTCGCCGCCGTCTCCGGCTTCGCAGAACGCTTCGCAAGAGGCTTTGGGGACTCGGCAGCCGGCACTGAGGGCAGTTGCACAGAAGTTTGAGCCGGGGTGCCTGGCGTGGATGCTGCCTGCTGTTCCTCAGGAACACTTGGTTCAGAACTGCCGAACCAGTAGTCGCGATCCCTGATCACCAGCACGATCAGCGCGCAGAGCAGCAGAACTACGGCAATCGACAGACGGCGGCGCTGCTTGTCGGGGCGAGCTATCGCTGCGATTGCGTTGCCCTGCGGTGTTAGTGTGCCGTCCAGCATTTCCTACCTTTGTCCTGGTGCGCACTACTAAGATGAGGCAGCTCTTGAAGCAAGACAATGGCACGGGCGATGGAGTGTTATGGCACGGGCTGACGATGGCATGGCACGAGTGGGCCATGACGTAAGCGTGACAGGTTGCAAGGGAGTGCGGCGGAGTGTGCAGATTGTTGCGGCTGAGTCTGCAGCCGGCCCTGGACTCGGGCTGGCTCTATTTGCAGTTTCTGCGCGCGGCAGGCTCAAATTGATCCAACTGGGCGTCACGTTGGGTGGTGAATTTGCCATCCGGTGATTTGCCGTACAGATCGGCTCCCGGACAGTAATAGAGCCCAGTGTGCAGGTCTACCCAGACTTGAACCTCAGGATTGCCCGCCGCAACAGGAACGGGCGGAGCCTCGGCGAGGCCCATGCCAACAAGCATCCGTTCAGAAAGGGTGAGGGAGGGCTGGTAAGCCTTTGCACGAACCACCTGGTTTTGCGCCGGTGGCGAGCCAGCAGTCAAAAATGCGAACAGAAGGATCAAACCCGCGAGACCGACGGAAGCATCGCCGCGATGAGTTGCAAACCAGGCTCTCCAGCTCGGAGTCTGATCAGCGGTGTCGGAGGGCTGCAGTACCTCAGAAATCATTTCGGGGCTAGTCGTTGCTTCCAGGAACTCTAACCCAAAACAGAAGCCCGACCGATTGCGGATGATTCCGGAGATTCGCACCCTAGCCGAGTTCTGGAACTCGACCGCCATGAGATCGCCCGGGAGCAGGTCGATGCCTCCATACAGTGCCATGCCACGCTGGCTGATTTCGCAGGCGAGCCCGGGCACAGACATTTTTGATGAATCACCTTCGGCCGAGATCAGGACCGGCAGGCGCACGTGATAGCGCGGTGCGATACGTGTGTTTTGCGCCGGATTGGCAAGTGCCGTTGTCATTGCCACCCCCCTACTTCAGCCAATCAAAATGGAGGAGGTACACCGCGCTCACCCAAGCCAAGGCTGCGAGGGCAACGGTTCCAAAGAGAGCTCTGAGGATTGGCTTCCGGGAAGGACATCGCTCTGCGGATGCAGCCCTGAACTTCTCAATCCATTGCTGCTCGTTGTTCAGCTTTAAAGACTCCTGAATCGTGGCGCCGAGACGACGACGATCGGTGGAGTCGAGCGAAATAAAGCGGAACGGTTGCCGCTGAGGGTTAACCGGGGTCAGGAGTTCCGCCGCGCCCAGCACCGATCCGGTACGCGTCAAGAACATCAACTTAACCTGTGCACCTTGAACAATGAGGGTGGGGAGGGAAAGCAGGCCGCCAGTAAGGGATACGACGTGCAGGGTGCCTGAGGTTCGCTGGCCGTTCTGGAAACGAAGAACGGCCGGCGTAACCGTATCAAAATAAACCCGCGGTGCACGTTGGGGAAGGCTGCCCATACTTCGTGAGAGTATGCGCTGGGGTGGTTACTAATTGAAGATTACGGAGGTGCCATTTTGGGACTGATTCTGCCCATGGGCCTCGGTCACGTTACCTTCCCCGGTGGTCGGTTTGGGCCTTTTAGTCCCCGGTTGTTTCCACCATCGGCAACGCCTCCACCGGCCCTTCCCTGGTGATTTGGGCACTGGTGACGAGAGCCACCGAGGCAATCACGATAGCGCTCCCGGCCGCGATATGTGCGTCGATTCGTTCGTGCAAGAAGAGCCAACCGAGGAAGACCGCGACAACCGGGTTCACGTAGGCATAGGTGGACACCTTGGAGGTGGGGACGTGACCCAGCAGCCAGATATAAGCCGTATAGCCTATCCAGGAACCACAGACAATCAGGTAGAGAACGGCCCCGAGACCTCGCGCCGTCCAGACCACGGAAGAAAAGTCTCTCAGAGATGCGGCGACCAGCAGATTAGCCAGCCCGGCGGCAACCATCTCCCACCCCATGGCCGAAAATGGGTCTACATCCGGCGATTTCCACTTCTTGGCCAGCACCGAGCCTAATGCCCAGCTGAAAGAGCCGCCGATCAGACTGAGCGAAGACCACAATTCGGTTCGTCCGAAGGACCCGGTTGCCATGAGCTGCGGCCACAAAAGAACCACCAGACCTCCGACTCCAAGACCCAGGCCGGCTTTACCACGCGGAGAAATGCGGTGATGTCCGAGCAAGAGCCTGTCGAGGACCAGAAACCACAAAGGAGTGATGGCAATGATCAGCGCCGCAAGACCGGAGGCAATGTGGGTTTCGGCGTATGACAGAGTCAGATTGCCTCCCACGAGCAGCAGAATCCCGACGACCGCCATTTCGCCGAGTTGCCTCCGGTTATAAAGGATTTTCCGGCCGCGGATGCCGCAGAACGCCACCATGAACACCCCCGCAATCAAGAAACGCGTACCGCACATCAAAGCTGGCGGAATGTGCTCCACGGCAATGTCGATACCTAGATACGTGGAACCCCAGAAAAAATAGACAAGCGCAAAGGCAAGAATGACCGCAAATCGGGTTGGACGCGGAGCTGATGTCATGCGGCGTGGTATGGGTAAAATTATCAGACACGAATAATGGGGCCGGCGATTCGCTACTTTTGCCGAAGCGATTGACTTCGCGGGCGCGTGTCACTAATGGACAGCGCCGATTGGGGGTTACCTCGCTCCACGCTTTGAGCTATACTGGCTTTGGAATGTGCTGCCATGCGTTATCAGCTCACCAATACGCATTTGCCCGTTTGCTGGCTGCGCTCTCTTGTATGTCCGCGCCGCTATCGGGCGGTGTTGCCTTCCCGTCTGCGCCCCAATCTCTTCGGTAGCGACTAGTCGCGAATCCTCCTTTCTGGTTCAGAACCTGACGCGCTGATCCACTCGTGTGAAGCGGCGCGAGTCAGCAATGCTGACTACTAACTATTAGCTAATGACAACTGATTTTGGAGGATCCCATGCCGACGAATACCTTGATTGCACCGAAACTCAAGACCGCCCTGCCCGGTCCCAATGCCAAGCGCGTCCTCGATGGCGACGAGAGATTCATTTCACCTTCTTACACCCGTTCTTATCCCATGGTGGCGAAAAAAGGACGCGGGATCGTCATCACCGACGTCGACGGAAACGAATTCTTTGACTTCTCTGCCGGCATTGCCGTAGTTTCCACCGGCCATTGCCATCCGCACGTGGTTGCTGCGATTCAACATCAAGCCGGGGAACTGATTCACATGTCCGGCACGGACTTCTATTACGAAAACATGGTGACCTTGGCTGAGAGGCTGTCAAAGATTGCTCCGATGGCCGGCCCGCACAGAATCTATTACGGCAATTCAGGAACTGAAGCCATTGAGTCCGCTTTAAAGCTGGCCCGTTACCATACCAAGCGGCAAAATGTGATCGCCTTTTACGGCGCATTTCACGGACGAACCATGGGAGCCCTCTCGCTGACCGCCTCGAAGCCCCAGCAGAAGAGGCGGTTTGCCCCGCTGGTTCCGGGTGTGACGCACATTCGCTATCCCGATGTGTATCGCGACGCCGGCGGGCAGGAGCCCGAGGCGTTTGCTTTGAGTTGCGCTCGTTTCATCGAAGACAAGCTTTTCCGAACCAGTCTCCCGCCTGAGGAAGTAGCGGCGATTTTTGTCGAGCCGATCCAGGGTGAGGGTGGATACGTGATCGCGCCGACCGTGTTCATGCAGGAATTGCGGCGGATTTGCGACCGTCACGGAATTCTGCTGGTAGTCGACGAAGTGCAAAGCGGAGTGGGACGCACCGGCAAATGGTGGGCTGTCGAGCACACCGGAGTTCAACCCGACATCGTTTGCGTCGCCAAAGGAATTGCGTCCGGGATGCCTCTCGGCGTGACCATCACTAAAGCTGACATCATGGACTGGGTTCCGGGTTCCCACGCATCCACGTTCGGCGGAAATCCGGTTTGCATTGCTGCCGCATTGGCCACGCTCGATGTAATCGAGCGCGAAGGGTTGCTCAAGAATGCAACTGAAGTCGGCAGTCATATGATCAAGAGGATGGCCGACTGGCCCAGCAAGCACAAGCTGGTAGGCGATGTGCGAGGCCGGGGTTTGATGATCGGCGTCGAGATCGTCAAAGACAAGAACACAAAAGAACTCGCTGCTCCTCAACGAGACGAAATTGTCCAGTTTGCCTTTGAGCGGGGGGTTCTGTTTCTTGGCTGTGGTCCGAGCACCATCCGCATCGCGCCGCCGTTGATTGTCACGAAAGAAGAAGCCGACGTGGCTATGGATACGCTCGAAGAGGCAATTTCGATCGTAGAAAAGAGCGCATAGGCGCGGCCTTCGAGGTCTGTGCAGGAGATTTGCTGTGTCTCAGGGAATGGTTGAGTCGATCTACATTGCGTCAGCCGCGAAGGCGCCTATGCGCCGGGTTGAAGACGTGAAGGCGATCCCGGGAGCGGGTCTGGAAGGGGACCGCTATGCGTCAGGAACCGGAACTTTTTCGCAGCCGAAGCCCGACCGCGAGTTGACCCTGATTGAAAGCGAGGCGATTGAAGCACTGAAGCGCGATTACCACGTGGACATCGAGCCGGGAACTGCGCGTCGCAATATCGTGACTCGGGGCGTAGCCCTGAACCATCTCGTTGGGCGCGAGTTTCGGATCGGTGAGGTAAAAGTTCGCGGCATTCGACTCTGCGAACCCTGCGAACACCTCGAGAAGCTAACCGCGGAGCCGCTGATCAAGGGTTTGCGACATCGCGGAGGATTGCGCGCCCAAGTCCTGACCACTGGTGTAATCCGCCATGGTGATCTATTTGTTTTCTAGGCAATTGTGACCGTGCAGTCTGGCACAAAGAAATCGCGGCGAAGGTTTGCCGCACGCATCCATCGATTGAACTTCGCTCTTATGGGTGAACAACGCCTTGATCCGGCAATTCACAACTCGTACGCTGCTTGCCCTGGCTGCCACCCTGATACTTTGGGCTTCGGCTTTTGCTGGGATCCGGGCAGGTCTACACTCGTACTCTCCGGGACAACTCGCGGTTTTGCGCTTCATTGTGGCTTCGTTGACCCTGGTTGTCTACGCAGCAATCGCCCACTTCCGGCCTCCTGAGTTGCGCGACATTCCCGGCCTGACTCTCTGCGGGATTGTTGGCATCAGCTTTTACAACCTCGCACTGAACTACGGAGAAACCCGCGTCAGTGCGGGTGCGGCCAGCCTGCTGATCGCATCAGTGCCGATCTGGACGTCATTGCTGGCCGGCATGGTGCTGAAGGAGCGCATCTCGCTTCGCGGCTGGCTTGGCGTGCTGGTGAGTTTTGCAGGAGTTGCACTGATCGCCAGCGGGGAAGGCCAAGGCATTCGTCTTTCGCCGCAAGCGCTTATCATTCTCGCGGCTGCGATCACCTCTGCCGTATACATTGTGCAACAAAAACATTTCCTCAGCCGCTACAGCGCGCTGGAGTTTACTGCTTACTCGATCTGGATCGGAACGCTCCTTATGCTGCCGTTCGGCGGAGGGCTATTCCACGTTTTGCTGACAGCTCCTGCCAGCGGCACTTTAGCTGTGATCTATCTCGGAATCTTCCCCGGAGCATTGGCATACGTGGCTTGGGCGTACGTTCTTTCGCATGGTCCGGCTGGACGCATTACCACACTGCTCTATCTCATTCCGGTCCTTGCCATCGGCATTGCCTGGATTTGGCTAGGGGAAGTACCGCGAGTGCTGTCGCTCGTCGGCGGCGCACTCGCGCTGGGAGGCGTTTTAGTTGTGAACGCGGCCCGCGGCCGGAAACTTCCACGCATAGTTCCCACTCAGAAGATCGCTGCTGCCGGCCCGCTCGAAGCCAGCACTGCTGAGGCGTTGGATTGCGAAGTCTGCGGCGAATAGTTCCATGAGTGAACGCACATTCCGTGATCGTGATATCGGTCACAGATCGGAAGAGTTGCTGTGCATATTCTGATTGCAGAATGTTTTCCGGCCGCCTGACCCATGCTCTGATCCGCACTCTGGATCGCCTAACCGAACACACCACGGATTCTGACAAGAGCCCCGAACATCAACGCACCGGAAAACGCGGTGAAGAGGAGGCATACTTTTATTTGCGCCGCCACGGATATGTCATGGTGGCACGAAACTTCCGTTCGCCGCATCATCGCGGGGAAATCGATCTCATCGGATGGGACAAAGACGTCTTGTGCTTCGTCGAGGTGAAGACGCGCACCACCCACGATGTCAAACCTGCTGAAGCGGCCGTGGATCGCGACAAGCAGCGCACGCTTGCGTCCGTCGCCCGCGATTACTTGCGCCACATGGCACTCCCGTGCCAATGGCGCTTTGACGTGATTTCCGTATATTATGATTTTCAATTCGGCCGGCCGCAGTTTGAGTTATTTCAGAATGCCTTCCCCGTGGAGTAAAATTTAAGTTTCGCGTTTATCGGTCATATTGAAAGGATTTAATCAGTGCCCGAGCTTAGAAAAGATCCAATCGTGGGCCGGTGGGTGATCATTTCCACCGACCGGGCCAAGCGGCCCACAGATTTCGCGCGTGACGCGGTAAAAATCAAAGGCGGCTTCTGTCCCTTCTGTTACGGCAACGAGAGCAAGACTCCTCCGGAAATTCAAGCCTATCGGCCTAATCCGAACGGCGGCCCACCGCCGCAGCGGGATACCCCGGGTTGGACCGTGCGCGTCGTTCCAAACAAATTCCCGGCGTTAGGTATAGAGGGCAGCCTGAACCGGCAGGCTGAGGGAATGTTCGATCGAATGAATGGCATCGGGGCCCACGAAGTCATCATTGAAACTCCCGATCACAATGCAACTCTGGCGACGCTGCAGCCGAAACGCATCGAGGATGTACTGTGGACCTTCCGTGACCGCATTCTCGATTTGAAGAAAGACCGCCGCTTCAAATTCATCCTGATTTTCAAGAATCATGGCGAGGCCGCGGGCGCATCACTCGAACACGCACACTCGCAATTGATTGCGTTGCCGATGCTGCCGATTTATCTGACCGAAGAAATCGAAGGTGCCAAGCAGTACTACATCTACAAAGAGCGCTGCGTTTTTTGCGACATTATCCGGCAGGAGACCGAGTCGGGCACTCGTGTCGTCGCTGAGAATGAAGACTTTCTGACGCTTGCGCCTTACGCCCCGCGCTTTCCGTTTGAAACCTGGATTTTGCCCAAGCAACATGAATCGGCGTTCGAGAATTCGTCGTCGCACATGTTCGAGAATCTGGCGAAAGCTTTAAAGAATCTGCTCATGCGCGCGGATCGTGTGCTCGACAATCCTCCGTATAACCTCGTAATCCACACTTCGCCGGTGCAGGACCCGACAAACGATCATTACCACTGGCACATCGAATTCATGCCCAAGTTGACCAAGACAGCAGGATTTGAGTGGGGCACTGGTTTCTACATCAACCCGACGCCACCCGAGGAAGCTGCGAAGTTTCTCCGTGAGGCGGGGATAGAAGAGCAGATGCCTGCTGTGGTGGGCTAATAACTGCGACAGATGATGCCGGCGCGCGGCGACCTTCCGCGCGTTTTTCTTGTATTGCAATTCCCTGCCGCACACTCGGCGTGGCAGCGACAAGCTCTGCTAAACAAGCCAAAATAAGCTAGACTATGCGCGCTCGTCTTTCCGGAGAATTGCTGCCATGAAAAACTCTCGCAACTGTTTTGTGGTGCTGTGGTGCGTCTTTCTTCTTTCCTGTTTTGCTGGGCAGATTAGCCAGGCTGCCACCACCTACGATCAAAGTCTTTTCAAAGGGATGAAGTGGCGTTCAATCGGGCCATATCGCGGCGGCCGCGTACTCGCAGTCACCGGAGTTCCCGGTGATCCTTACACGTTTTATTTTGGGGGCGTTGCGGGTGGCGTTTGGCGTACCACCGATGGTGGGCTGAATTGGCAGCCGCTCTTTGACAAAGAAGCCGTCTCTTCTATCGGCGCTATCGCAGTCGCCGATTCCAATCACAACGTGATTTACGTGGGCACCGGCGAGGCTTGCATTCGCGGCAACATCTCGTATGGAAATGGCGTGTACAAGTCCAGCGACGGGGGCAAAACGTGGACGAACATCGGGCTGAAAGACACGCAACATATCGCCAGTGTCATCATTGATCCTCGTAATTCCGACATCGTGCTGGTTGCCGCCCTTGGCCATGCGTACGGGCCGAACGTTGAGCGGGGCGTGTTTCGCACAACCGATGGCGGAAAAACCTGGACCAAAGTTTTGTACAAAGATGACAAGACGGGCGCCATCGATGTGGTGTTTGATCCGAGCAATCCGAATGTTGTGTTTGGAGCGCTCTACGAAGTGCAAAGAACTCCATGGAGTTTGAGCAGCGGCGGGCCTGGCAGCGGACTGTACCGATCGGCGGACGGGGGCGTGACGTGGAAGCGCCTCGAAGGCCACGGGCTACCCAGCGGGATTATGGGGCGAATTGGAGTCTCGGTTTCCGGAGCTGATTCGAATCGCGTTTACGCGCTGATCGAGGCCAAGGACGGTAGTGGTCTCTATCGTTCGGATGACGGCGGCGACAGCTGGACCAAGGTCAACGACGATCAGCGCCTGACGCAGCGGGCCTGGTACTTCACGCACATTTTCGCCGACCCGAAGAGTGCCGACACGGTCTACATGCTGAACACGGGCATGTTTCGTTCCAGTGATGGGGGCAGAAGCTTGACGCTTTTGCCTGCGCCGCACGGGGACCACCACGGGCTTTGGATCGATCCCACAAATCCTCAGCGCATGATCAACGGCAATGACGGCGGCGCCACGATAACTGTGGATGGAGGCAAGAACTGGACGACCCAGTACAACCAACCTACAGCCCAGTTCTATCACGTCGCCACTGATAACCAGTTCCTGTATTACGTTTACGGTGCACAGCAGGACAACAGCACGGTCGCGATCGCCAGCCGGGCTGACGACGGCTACATTGGCCGCCAGCACTGGTACGACGTGGGTGGTGGCGAGAGCGGTTATGTAGTTCCTGATCCGCGTGATGCCAACCGAGTGTATGCGGGTTCAGGGAACGGCCTGATGACGCGCTGGGACAAGCGCACGCTGCAGCTGCAGGACATTACGGTGTGGCCGGTCGATTACTCGGGACATGGCGCCAAAGACATGAAATACCGCCTGGGCTGGACCGAACCCATCATCGTTTCTCCACATGACCCGGACGTGATTTATACGGCTGCTGAAGTCGTTTTCAAGAGCACGAACCATGGCCTGAGCTGGACGGTAATCAGCCCCGACCTTACCCGCAACGACAAGAGCAAGCAGGAATCCTCGGGAGGACCGATCACCAAGGACAACACCAGCGTCGAGTATTACGACACCGTATTTACGATTGCCGAATCGCCGGTGCAGAAAGATCTTCTGTGGGCTGGCAGCGACGATGGTCTTGTGCACATCACGCGTGATGGCGGAAAGAACTGGACGAATGTCACGCCGAAAGGCATGCCGGAGTGGAGTCTCGTAAGCATGATCGAAGCGTCTCCGCATGACGCCGGCACGGCCTACATCGCGCTTGACTGCCACAAACTCGACGATCTCAAAGCTTATGTCTACAAGACGACGGACTACGGCAAAAGCTGGACGAAGCTGGTCAACGGGATTCCCGACGGCGCTTACGTGCATGCAGTTCGCGAAGATCCTCAGCAAAAGGACTTGCTCTATGCCGGAACCGAGACTGGGGTTTTCGTGTCATTCGATGGCGGTGCGAACTGGCAGGCCTTGCAGCTAAACCTGCCGCAGACACCGATTCACGACTTGGTTGTAAAGAACGATGATCTGGTAGTCGCCACGCACGGGCGCTCGTTCTGGATTCTGGACGACGTCACGCCGCTGCGCCAGCTCAGTCAGGTGGCAAATTCCGACGTTTATCTCTACAAGCCTCCGGTTATTTTCCGAACTTACTTTGCGGAGTTCTACGATCGCCATCAGCCGGTTGGCCAAAACCCGCCTCATGGTGCGGTGATCTCGTACTTTTTCAAGTCCGCGCCAAAGGGCGAAGTAACGATGCAAATCCTGGACTCCCAGGGCAGCGTCGTGCGCGAATTTTCCAGCGTGGAGAAGAAACAACCCGAAACCCCGCCAGAATGGCCGGAACTGGTGCCTCCCGAGGAGACCATTCCCGTCGAGGCCGGCATGAATCGATTCACGTGGGACCTCCGCTACGACGGTCCGCACAAGCTGCCGGGAGAAGTTTTGGCGGAGTTCCGCTCACGTGGCCCGATGGCTCCTTCGGGGGTGTATCAGGTGCGGCTTACCGAAGAGGGGAAAAGCCTTACGGCGGCGTTCGAGCTGAAAATGGATCCGCGCGTGAACGTCTCAGTGGCTGACATGCAGAAGGAATTTGATCTGGAACTTAAACTGCGCGCCGTACTGAGCGACTTGCACGATACTGTGCGCGAAATTCGCGAGACTCGCGTTCAACTGCGTACCGTGCGTGATCGGCTGGTTGATGTGCGCTACAAATCAATCACCGACAGTGCCGAAAATCTCGACAAAAAGATGACGCCGATCGAGGATCAATTACTGCAGACCAATGCCAAGAGCTCGGAGTCAACTTTGAATTATCCGGTGCTAATTGACGAGCAATTGCACGCGCTGGTTGGCAGCGTGGAATTCGATGGCGCACCGACGCAGCAAGAGTATGCTGCATTTGAGGTGCTCAGTCAGCAAGCAGCCCCGTTGATCGCACAATGGAGAGAAATCCGGACAACTGACCTCGTCGCGCTGAACGACATGATGCAGAAGGGGAATGTCCCCGCAATTTACCTGGCATCGCCGAGTACTGGAACGAAGGTGACGCAAGCGGCAGGGGGACAATAAAAACGCTGGGACCTACGCTCAGGACTCCAGTTGGCCACAAATTGCAGGTGAGAATCTTGTAACTCACCTTGCGGTTTTTCGACGCTTGGATGTTCTGCGATCTCTCTTCTTGCTTTTGAGCTTCGCGTTGGCGGCGACCATCTCATAAGATTGCCGGATGCAATCTCTGAGGTCTCCATCTTGCAGAGCGTCCAATCGATCCAGCATGACCCATTTGTAGCGGCCGACGTAGGGCGCGGGCCGGATGTCCTCCAGTTCACATAGCTCAGCAAACTTCTCTGGCGTGCATTTGAAACACATGCGCTGAGGCACGGAGTCGAGTCCGAGCATGACAAAGATTTTCCCGCCGACTTTGAAGCACAGCTCGTCCTCCCACTGCAGATTTTCGGTGGCATCTGGAAAAGTCAGGCAGTACTTGCGAATAGAATCAGCATTCATAAAAAGTAGTTTCTTCGTGGTGCGTAATGTATCTAAGACGGCATAGGAGATTGAAATGCAAACTAAGCAGCTTGGCAACTCGGATTTGCACATTACTCCAGTCGGCTTCGGAGCGTGGGCGATCGGCGGAGCAGGCTGGCAGTTCGCCTGGGGCGGACAGGACGACAACGACTCAATCGGCGCCATTCATCGAGCACTGGAACTCGGAGTGAATTGGATCGACACCGCTCCGGCTTATGGTCTTGGACACTCTGAAGAAGTTGTGGCGCGAGCGGTGAAAGGATGGTCGGGCAGCAAGCCCTACATCTTCACTAAATGCGGCCTGCGCTGGAATTCGACCGGCACGCTGCAAAACGTGCTTACGAGAGAGTCCATGCGTGAAGAGGTGCAAAACAGTCTGCGGCGTTTGCAGGTGGAAGTCATCGATCTGTATCAGATTCACTGGCCACCGGAGCCGGACTCGCCACAGTTGGAGGAAGGGTGGTCCACTTTGGCGGATTTGAAACGCGAAGGCAAAGTGCGCTGGATTGGAGTGTCCAATTTCAACGTGAAGCAAATGCGCCGCGCGAAGGCCATTGCCCCTATCACCTCGCTCCAGCCTCCTTACTCGCTCATTAATCGTACAGTGGAAGAGGACATTCTTCCGTATTGTCTTCGCGAGGACATCGGCGTGATTGTTTACTCGCCTATGGCGTCCGGTCTTCTAAGCGGTGCAATGACACGGGAACGCGCCGCCAAGCTCCCTAAGGATGATTGGCGGAGCTCCGATCCGGAATTTCTCGAGCCACGGCTGTCCCGCAATCTTGAGTTGGTAGAGCGGCTTACGGAGATTGCCAAGCGTCACAACCGGCTTCCCGGGGAAGTTGCCATCGCATGGACGCTGCGCAATCCGGCAGTGACCGGGGCCATTGTTGGAGCTCGCAACGCGCGCCAGGCAAATGGAGTGATGCGCGCCGGCGAACTTCGCCTTAGCGATAAAGAAGTTAATGAGATTGAAGAGTTCCTCGAAACCGCGGCGTAAGCCAATCCAGTTTGACAGGGAATTTTCACGAGTGCTACCGTCAGCCGTTCGCGCATGCGTCAACGACTTGAGTACGGGCTCGCCTGGATACTGATCAAGGTCATCGGCAGTTTGCCGCGTCCATTGGCACGCGCCGCAGGGACCCTGCTGGCCTGGACAGTTTACGTTTTGCATGGGCGGCTGCGTCGGGTCGGGATGCGCAACCTAGAGCTGGCCTTTCCGGATAAGACACGGCACGAGCGAGCCAAAATTCTGCGTGGAGTTTTTACTTCTTTTGGACGCCAGGCAGCAGAAGTCTGCCTTTTTCCCAGATATACCCGGGAAAATGTTGGCAAAGTCGTCGTTTACGACGGGTTTGAAAACTTCGAGCGTGCGCTGGCGCGCGGCAAAGGCGTGTTGTTTTTGACGGCGCACCTGGGAGGATGGGAGCTTTCGGCGTTTGCCCATTCCTTGAACGGCTATCCGCTGCACGTCGTCATGCGGCCCTTGGACAACGTTTACCTCGACTATTTAACTCGCCAGTACCGCACTATGCACGGCAACACGATGGTGGATAAGGACGACTTCGTCCGGGGACTGCTTTCTGCCATGAAGGCAGGGGAAACGGCAGGCATCCTCATGGACACGAACATGACCCCTCCGCAGGGTGTATTCGTGAATTTTTTTGGGATCCCGGCGTGTACAGCGAGCGGCTTGGCGAGAATCGCATTGCGGACTGACGCCGCTGTCGTTCCCGGATTCACAATCTGGGATCCCGCCTTGGGCAAATACCGGTTGCGATTCGAGCCTGCTGTGCAACTCGTGCGCACCGGCGATAACGAAGCCGATGCCGTTGCCAACACCGCGGCATTCACCAACATCATCGAGCAATATGTCCGCAAACATCCCGATCAGTGGCTCTGGGTGCACCGCCGCTGGAAAACGCGGCCGCCGGGAGAACCACCGCTCTACTAGTAGCTAGTGGCCAGTAGCTGGAATGAAGCTTCAGAGACTGTCACTAACTGCCAGCTTCTCGCTACCGGGAACCTCACCATTCAAAACCAGTCGCTCCGATACGCCACCCACCAACTCACGTAAGCAATTGGGATTGTGGCGGCCAGCGCCCACCAGATCGGCAGCATGAAGTCTGCCAGCAGACCCAACACAATGAAGCATGCCCAGAAAACCTTCCGTTGCATTTCTGCAATTCTAGCCTGTAGCTTTCATTTCCTGCGGCGAACGTATAAAACTGTGCCATGCCGCGCTCCGTCAGCGAGGTCGCCAGTTTCGTGCAGGCCCATTTGTTTGGAGACGGTACCGTGCAGCTGACCGGCATTTCGGCGATTCGTGCAGCTTCCCAAGGAGACTTGGTCTTTGTAACAGATGAGCGAAAGCTTCCGGAGGCCTTGGCAAGCGGCGCTTCGGCAATCATCACCGGAGAATTTGGACGGAACCATGCAGCCACCAAGCCGCTGCTGGTGCACCCTCATCCTCGTTTCGCGATTGCCCGAGCTGCGCAACTATTGCGTGTCGGTCTAAAGCGGAAGGTGGGAGTTCACCCTAGCGCCATCGTTCACACCTCCGCCTCACTCGGTATCGATGTAAGCATCGATGAACGGGTGATCATCCGAGGAGACGCCAGTATCGGTGCCGGGACATGGATCGGTGCCGGTACTGTGCTTGGGGAGAATGTCTCCATCGGCGAAAATTGTGAGCTTTATCCGAACGTGACGGTCTATCCGGGCGTGCAGCTCGGAAATCGGGTGATTGTGCATTCGGGCACGGTGCTAGGTAGCGATGGTTTCGGGTACGTCCGCGATGAGGGGAGCGGTCGCTACGAGAAATTTCCCCAGCTTGGCCGGCTTATCGTAGAAGACGATGTTGAGATCGGCGCGAATTCCGCGGTTGATCGCGGGGCGCTCGAAGTGACACGCATTGGCCGCGGCACAAAGATCGACAACCTGGTACACGTCGGGCATAACGTGCAAGTTGGAGAAGATGTCGTCATTGCAGCCCAGACGGGCCTTTCTGGCAGCGCAGCCGTCGAAAACAATGTTGTGATAGGCGGGCAGGTAGGCATTGCGGATCACGTTCGCATCGAGGCCGGGGCAATTTTAGGTGCGCAAAGTGGGATTCCCAGCAAGAAGGTCATCCGGGGGAAAGGCGTAGTATTCTGGGGGACGCCCGCGCGGCCTATTCGTGAGTATCTAAAGCAGTTGGCAGTTCTAGCCCGGCTGGCAAAAAAGGAATAGCTCCAGCGCAAAGAGCATTTATGGCGGTGGTCGTCGTAGGTGGACATTCCCGGAGCGTTGGTAAGACCAGCGTGGTTGCAGGCCTCATCTCTGCATTGCCGGAATACCACTGGATCGCGTTTAAAGTCACCCAGTACGGACACGGCATTTGCTCAAGAAGCGGGAAGGCCTGTCAGTGTGCGTCGGATGACCATACCTGGGCAATTTCGGAGGAAAAAGACCGCTCCGGCGACTCCGATACCTCTCGCTTCCTGCTCGCTGGCGCAAAGACTGCGTGGTGGGTGCGAACCGAGCAAGGCCGTCTGGCAGAAGCGATGCCCAGCATCCGCCAGAAACTCGCAGATTCGCGAAATGCGATTTTGGAGTCGAACAGCATTTTGAGCTTTATTCGTCCTGATCTTTATTTGACCGTCCTTGATCCGGCAAAAGCCGACTTCAAGAAATCAGCCAAGGAGTTTTTCGGGCGTGCTGACGCGATCATCCTCCATGATTCAGAGAATGGATCCGCGTCGAGCGAAATTGCGTTAAACGACGTCAGAGTTCCCCAATTCCGGATACAGCCTCCGCCCTATGTTAGCGATGAGATCGCAAGCTTCGTCAAAGCGAGGCTGGCGGCCATCCCCGTGTCTCAATAAACCGACGGGCTGTTAAGATCATCCTCAACGTGAGCACAATGAGAATTGGCTACGGCTGGGATTCGCACGAATTCAAAG
>Ga0187766_10000338_pt1 | contig 25929 bp, 24 predicted proteins | sample 0216_QUI02_MP05__4_FD_132971 | JGI IMG/M metagenome (GOLD analysis project Ga0187766, IMG submission 132971) | Tropical peat soil microbial communities from peatlands in Department of Meta, Colombia - 0216_QUI02_MP05_20_MG | ecosystem: Environmental > Terrestrial > Soil > Wetlands > Peat ... | reverse complement strand
CGAGAGCCCCGAGACAGAGCGACTGCCTTTCACGCACCCGACTCCTGTCGCGGTTGCGGGGCGTGTGTAATGCATGGGAAGCGGTCTCCTCTCTGTCCGAAGGTGATCCAGAAAAAAGATATTGTTCTAAGCCCTCAGGGATGGGGTCCTGCTCGAAATATTGTTGCCTTCACGGGTGGAGATCTGACCTGCTGCCCGGAGTTCTATGTTGAATGTACTCGCCTCATTAAGGCGGAGACCAAGCTCTGGGTGCTGGTCGAAACCAATGGTTACGGCCTTACCCCTCAGAACCTCGATGCGTTGAAGGGAGCGGGGGTTGACTCCTTCTGGCTTGATATCAAGGCCTATGACGGGACCGACCATAAATGGCTGACCGGTTGTTTCAACCGGAATATCCTGAAACTTCCTGAGGAGATCGTTAAGAGAGGTTTTGTTCTGGAAGTGCTTTCTCTCTACATACCAAACCTTGTAGAGACGGTTCAGTTGAAGAAGATTGCTCAATTGATTTTTGATGTCGATCCGGAAATCCCTTTTACCATTTTAGCCTTTTTCCCAGAATATCAAATGAAGCGCTACAAAAGTCCGAAGGTTTCTGAGATGATTGAGGCCTATATGGGGGCCAGGGCCGCCGGGCTGAGGAATGTCAGGCTCGGAAACGCCGGAATCTTCGCTTCATCCGAGCAGGATTATGATCTCCTGAAAAAGAAGGTCGGCGCAGGAAACTACTAGAAGTTCAAAGTTTAAAGTTCAAAGTTGAAGGAAGGGCACGATGGAACGGGTTAAGAACTATATTAACGGGAAATGGGTTGATTCTAAATCAGGGGAGACGTTTGATTCAATCAATCCGGCCAACAGGGATGAAGTGATTGGAATTGTCCCAAAGTCGGGCCGGGAGGACGTGGATCAAGCGGTCAAGGCCGCCCGAGGGGCTTACGAAGCGTGGCGGTTCACCCCGGCCCCACGCCGGGGCGAAATTTTGTTCAGGGCTGCAGAAATCCTTTTGAGAGATAAAGAGCCTTTGGGAAAATTGGAGACGCGGGAAATGGGTAAGATTCTCCCCGAAGGTCTGGGCGATGTCCAGGAGGCCATTGACATGGGTTATTACATGGCCGGCGAGGGGAGGAGACTTTCCGGAGAAACCGTCCCCTCTGAACTTTTCAATAAGGACATGAAATCCATTCGCGTTCCCGTCGGCGTTTTTGGCTTAATCACTCCGTGGAATTTTCCGATTGCGATCCCTGGATGGAAAGTTTTTCCAGCCCTCGTGTGTGGCAATACCGTTGTCTTCAAACCCTCCAGTGACACTCCTGTCTGCGCGACAAAATTTGTGGGAGCCCTGGCGGAAGCAGGTTTACCCAAAGGGGTTGTAAACCTGGTCCATGGGCCGGGGGGGGAGGTGGGGGAATATCTGGTAAGCCATCCGGAAGTAGATGCGGTCTCTTTTACAGGCTCTTTTGATACCGGGAGACGTCTCGAAGGGATTTGTGGCGCGATCCATCGGATCATTGCAGCAGAGATGGGTGGGAAGAATGCCATTATCGTCATGGACGATGCGAACCTGAATTTGGCCGTAGAAGGAGGCATCTGGGGTGCTTTTGGGACGACCGGCCAGCGATGCACTGCCGCAAGTCGAATCGTAGTGCACAAGAGAGTTTACAGGGAATTTACTGAGAGGTTCAGAAAGGCTGCCTCCCGCCTCAAACTGGGTGATGGCCTTCAAAAAGCGACAGACGTGGGTCCGGTGATCAATCAATCTCAGTTCAACAAAATTCTTAAGTATATCGAGATTGGAAAGAAGGAGGGAGCAAAACTTATATTGGGCGGGAAGGCCTGTCAGAAGGGGGATTGCTCCAAAGGGTATTTCGTCGAGCCCACGATCTTTAGCGGCGTCACTCCCGAAATGCGAATCGCCCAGGAAGAAATTTTCGGCCCAGTGGTCTCCGTGATCAAAGCAGAAGACCTTGAGGATGCCATTCAGATCGTCAATCGGATCCCCTATGGACTCTCTTCCGCCATCTACACTCGGGATGTCAACTCGTCGGCTGTCGCAGAGAGGGACCTGGAGACAGGGATTGTTTATATCAACGCCTCGACCATTGGGGCGGAGATACAACTGCCTTTTGGCGGGGTCAAACATTCGGGTTATGGAAGGGAGGAGGCAGGAGGCCGCGGAGGGGCTCTGGATACCTACAGCCGATGGAAGGTGATCTACCGGGACTTCAGCGGTCGGCTTCAGAAGGCCCAGATGGATAAATAGAGAAAAATTTATGAATTCGAAGCACCTGCCTGCGCGTAGCCGCTTCGGCGGAGGCAGGCGAAATGCGAAGTTGTTTAAACGCTAAAGACTAAAGACTAAATTCTAAATCCTAAACAAATCCAAAATCTAAAAGTGAAGCTCCCCGCCCACAGGGCGGGGCTTCCTTGGCATGCAGCGGCGAGCAGGATGCGATCAAAGGAAATTTTCATTTATGTTGTGTCCCTTGCCCCCGTTTACGAGACCGGCTTGCAGGGCACGTGCCGGTCAAAAGATTAGGGTTTTGTGTCTTTGACGTTTGAGTTTGTTTAGAGTTTAGGGTTTCGGATTTAGAGTTTAACGTCGATATTTGGATTTTTCAGCGATCTTTTTGATTGTATCTTGGATTAGGGATATGGTAATCTGATTGAGCCTGAATATTTGAGGAAGTCTCATGGAAAAGAAAGTCCTCGTCGTGGATGATGAGGAAAGCGTTGTTCAATCGATTGAGGGTGTTCTGGAGGACGAAGGTTTCCGAGTCGCTAAGGCGAAGAGTGGCGAGGAGGCGATTAAAGTTTTTCAGCAGGAGGATCCCGACGTCACCCTCCTCGACATCTGGTTGCCGGGAATGGATGGCATAGAGGTATTGAAACGACTCAAATGGATGGCGCCGGAGTGCCAGGTGATCATGGTCTCCGGGCATGCAACGATCTCAACGGCCATGACCGCCGTGAAATTGGGCGCTTTTGACTTTATCGAAAAGCCTCTTTCTCTCGATGTTCTTCTTATGACCATTTATCGAGCCCTCGACCATCAGAAGGATCTGGCCGTCCAGCGATCGGGTGAAATCGTCACAGAGGAATCCGTTCAGGGGAAGAAGATCTCTGCAAAAGAGGCAGCCGGAGAACTCTCGGGTCCCCCTTCTGCCCCCATCCGGGAGGCTATCCCTTTGGCCAAGAAGGTTACAGAGAGAAAAGGGACTTCCTTATTACCCCAGCGTACCCTGAAACAGAGCATGGTGCTTTACGGGACGGGACTTTTTTCCGGAAAGAAGACAGGGCTTCTCCTCCAGCCCATGCCCCCTCATAGCGGAATCCTTTTTGGAAATGTCTCATCGGACGAAGTGGTCCCCGCCCATGTCGACTATGTCGAAACGACGGAATTCGCAACTTCACTGAAGAGGGGAAGAGCCATTGCTCGGACGGTCGAGCACCTCATGGCCGTGTTGCACGCGTATCGTATCACCAACCTGATGGTGAAGATGATTGAAGAGATTCCGGTGATGGACGGTTCTGCTTTGGAGTTTTGTAAGATTGTAGAAGAGGCAGGCGTGGAGGAACAGGAGGGGAAGGTGGATGAATTGATCATCGACCGGCGGCTGGAGACCGTTCACAAGAATAAATCTCTGGTCATCGAGCCTGCCGAAGTCTTCTCCGTCCACTTCTTTTTGGACTACCCTCCTCCCATCGGGCAGCAGACGCTTGACTTTGTTTTAGAGGGCGAATCGGCCTTCAAGGATCAGATCGCTCCGGCGAGAACCTTCGGCTTTGTTAAAGATGCGGAGATGCTCGGAAGGATGGGAAGACTGGGAGGCGGGCGACTCCACAACTTTATTCTGGTGGACGAGGAGAAGATCGTCAACACCGAACTCCGGTTTCCCGACGAATTTGTACGGCATAAGATTCTTGACCTGATCGGTGATTTCTATCTCCTCAACCGCCCGATTCGAGGAAGAGTGACCGCCCGTCTGACGGGCCACACGGAAAACATCACGCTCATGAAGAAGATTCACGAAGCGGCAAGAGAAAAGGAGCGATAAGGGATCGCACTCGATATTCGGACAGCGATATCTTTTGGCAATGCCCGGAAGCGGAGTGGCGAAATGATCAACAGTGTTTTTGTGCGAAGCTAAGGTTTCTCCTTTGGAGGAAAGAATGGTACAGGAAGAATACCGACCCATGATTAAAGAATTTTTGGATATGCTAGCCGACCTGTTGGCAGAGAAGTATTTTGAACGGATGGACGACCGAATGAAGAAGATTCCCGAACTCCGGAGATTGATTACTGCCAAGGAGGCGAGCCAGTATTTGAGCCTCTCGACCGACACAGTCTACCGAATGGCCTCGCTGAAAAAACTCCCGTACCTCAAAATTGGGGACAGGGTTCTTTTCGATGTGAAAGCCCTCGACCACTGGATTGAGAGAAATATGATCCGCGAGAAGGGGTGGAAGAGAGAAGAACTAAAGCCATCCAAAGAATCCGACCTCCTCGGCCTGCTGAAGAAGAAAGCAAAAGATTAGATCCTCTAAGATTAAGCGTCCGCTTTCTAAAGCCCTGGAATCCGGCTGTTTGTTCCGCTTTTTATCTACCTCCATCCGATGACGACACAGTCTCTGTTTTCTCCTTCCTTTTACGATTCTTATTGGATAGAATATTCTTATCCATGCTCCACTTCTTGAAGAGGGGTTATCGAAGCGTGGAAATAAGGGGGTGAGCAAGATGGTGGACTATTTTCAGGTAGAAGGATTGTTGAATGACGAAGAGAAAAGCTTCAGGGACAGGGTGCGAAAATTCGTGGACGAAGAATGCATGCCCCTTATCCCAACCCATTTCGATAGTGGAACCTTTCCCATGGAGCTCATCCCCAGAATGGCGGAGATGGGACTCTTCGGTCTGCATGCGGACGGCTACGGTTGCACCAAGTCAACCCATACGATTTATGGCTTGATCTGCCAGGAGCTGGGCCGCTGCGACAGCGGTGTCAGGGCCATGTTTTCAGTTCAAAATTCCTTAGTAATGTACCCCATTTATACCTTTGGATCTGAAGAACAGAAAGCAAGATGGCTCCCCGAGATGGCACGAGGTCGGGTGATTGGCTGTTTCGGTCTCTCCGAACCCGATTTCGGATCGAATCCTTCGGGAATGGAGACCAAAGCCGTAAAGCATGGGGACCATTACCTCCTGAACGGAACCAAGATGTGGATTACCAACGGGTCCATCGCGAGCGTGGCACTGGTCTGGGCGAAAATAGATGACCAAATCCGGGGGGTCCTGGTAGAAGCTGGGACTCCGGGGTTTCAAACGACCCTGATCCAGAGGAAGTTTTCTTACCGGACCTCTCCCACTTCCCTCCTGATCTTCAAGGACTGCGAGATTCCCGAAAAAAACCTCCTGCCGGGGGCAAAGGGTTTAAAATCGGTTTTGAGCTGCTTAAACGATGCTCGTTATGGGGTGGCTTGTAGCGCCTTAGGCTCGGCCGTGGGGTGTTATGAAGCTGCCGAGGCCTTTGCTCGCCATAGGGAGGTCTTTGAAAAACCCATTGCTTCTTATCAGCTTGTCCAGGATAAACTGGTCAGGATGGTGTTGGAAATTACGAAAGCCCAGTTGCTCACCTATCATCTGGGCAGATTAATGGATCGACATCAAGCGAGACCTCCCCAAATCTCGATGGCCAAGCTGAATAACGTTCGGGAGGCGATGAAGATCGCACGAACGGCCAGGGACATCCTCGGAGGCCGAGGTATTCTGGCCGATCACCATGTCATTCGCCACCTCTGTGATCTCGAGGCCATGAGTACGCTGGAGGGGACGGAGAGCATTCATTCGTTGATCATTGGACAGGACCTGACCGAAATTTCAGCCTTCCACTAGGGTCTTTGCTCGAACAGTCTCGATTCTCTTGATCTTTCTGGAATAGGGATTCCCTCGTCAGACCGACCGGGAGATTCGCGACCTTTACAGGGGATTGCGCAGAAAGACGGAAAATCTGACATTGGGCTCTCCCTGTTTGTTTTTTCTTGACACGGAGGGGAAACTAAATTTAAAATAGAATTAAAAGAAGGAGGTGAGGCCAATGAGATGGATGTTTCCCCATGCAACCCATTGCTCGACCTGTGGTTCGTCGTGTTGGTCCTGAGCAGGACGTTAAACGGCTCATCAGAAGGTAAATGAATGAACGAAGAATTAAAAGGCCGGCAGTTTAGCCGGCCTTTTTGTTTCGGGTTGTCGACCTGGGAAACGTCCATGCCTTGACTTCCCGATGCATTTCTTATAAACTCCTGCACAAATCGACCCTTTACGTCATACTCGACTCATAAAAAATTGTCGAAAAGTGGAATGACCGGCAAGTAGACCGTATGCATTGCCTTCCACACCTGCCGGCAGCCGAGGAGTTTGTCAATTGGGATTTTGCCGGTTTGGTTTCTAAGTTTAGCCGGATGTGATGCAAGACTAAGGGAGATCATGGAAGGGAGATCGATATGGCGGATGTAGAAATTCCGAATACAGAAGAGCTTGAGGAAATCAAGGGAAAGGTCTTCACAAAGCGTGTGGCACTCACCACAGCGATCTTTGCGGTCGCACTGGCGATCACCTCGTTAGGGGGAAATAATGCCATGAAGGAGATGCTCCTTGCCCAGCAGCAGTCCTCTGACCAATGGTCTTTCTACCAGGCCAAAGTTTTACGTGAGCATCTTTACCGTAGCCAGAAGTTGCACCTGGAGATAGACCTGGTCGAAAGAGGAAGTGGCATGAGAGCTGAGGTGAAAGAACGGGTTGAGGCGCTGCTTAAGAAGATTTCTGAAGAGGAAGCGCGGTACAATGCCGAGAAGAAGGAGATCGAGAAAGAGGCGAAGAAACTCGAACACGAAAGGGATGTGAATCGGAGTAAAGACCCGTACTTCGACTATGGAGAAGTTCTGCTTCAAATTGCCATCGTCATGGCTTCTATTTCGATTCTTTCAGGATCCAGGCCAGTTTATTATTTTGCCATTATCAGTGCCTGCTTGGGGGCTCTCTCATCACTCAACGGCTTCTTTCTGATCTTTCGGGTCTCTTTCCTCCATTGACAGCGGGGACAGGAGGTGCACGCAATATCTCTCTGTGGGTGAAGCTAGGAGAAGGCGCTTGCTTCAGGGATAGAGAGGTTTACAAAGATTATCGAGAAATGCATCCGGATTTGAAGATTAAAGATAGGGCGGATAGAAATGCGAGGTGTCGAGAAGTCAGAGAGTAAAGAGAGAGGATCCTTCGCCTTCCATTCCCAGATGGCGCCCCTTCTCTTTCTCGTCGGGATCTTTTTTTTGAACTTTATCTCTCGAATTGTCCTGTCACCCCTATTGCCCAGCGTTGAGAAGGATCTGAGAATAGGCCATGAAGAGGCCGGGTCCTTCTTTTTCATCCTATCGTTTGGATACTGTATCATGCTTCTGGGGTCGAGTTTCGTCTCTTCCCGCCTCAGTCATTGGAAAACCATCCGCCTCTCCACCGTAGCCCTGGGCGGGGCTCTTCTGTTTGTCGGCCTTAGCTACGAGCTTTGGATGGTTCGTTTAGGACTCTTTGCCCTGGGAATGGCGGCAGGACTCTATCTTCCCTCGGGGATTGCGACCCTCACGGAGCTGGTCAACCCGAGGCATTTGGGAAAGGCTATCTCAATTCACGAATTAGCCCCTAACTCAAGTTTCGTCGTGGCTCCGCTGATCGCGGAGATGCTTCTCAGGTGGTTCTCCTGGCAAGGCATTTTTATATTATTCGGGATTTTTTCCATTCTCAGCGGCATTCTTTTTTCGATCTTCGGAAGGGGGGGTAATTTCTGCGGAGAGCCTCCCAACGTCAGCACCCTTCGGGTCATCATGCGGGAGCCTTCGTTCTGGATCATGATGGCCCTTTTCAGCCTGGGTATTGGTGGCACCTTTGGAATGTTTGCCATGTTTCCGCTTTACCTGGTATCGGAGAGAGGGATGGACCAGGCCTGGGCCAACACACTGGTTGGGCTTTCCCGGATCGCTCCTGTGGGAATAGCCATTTTATCCGGTTGGGTCACGGATCGTCTTGGGCCGAAGCGCGCCTTGAGAGTGATCTTTCTGGCTAACGGAATGGCTGTCATGCTCCTTGGTCTGGTATCGGAATCGTGGATGGTCGTTCTTATTTTCCTTCAACCCGTGTTGGCTTCATCCTTCTTTCCGCCGGGTTTTGCTGCGCTTTCTCGGATAGGAGATGCCAAGTTCAAGAGCATTGCAGTCTCTCTGACCGTGCCTGTGAGTTTTCTTCTCGGGGGTGGGGCGGTCCCGGCGATGGTCGGTGCGATCGGCCAGGTAAAATCCTTTTCGACCGGGTTTATTATTTTAGGGACGATGCTTCTCGGAGGGGCGTTTCTCGTAGGATATCTGAAATTTGCCAAATCACCGCCTCTCCCCTATCTTTAGAAACGGTGTCGTGATCAGGATACCTACCTTCTGCGGGTGCGGCCATCGACCACGGCTCGCTCCGTTGGAGACTCTCGATTTTCCAAAATCACAGGATCAACAATCTCTCCGCAAAAGATGCACCGCCACCCCCAAAAATGTTCGTGAGGCCCGTAGAATTTTTCGTAAACCACTATGATTGCTACAGCGATGACACTTCATGGAAACCTCCTGTTTGTCTTAGTCTTCTTCGAGCATCACCCCACTCCGCAGGTGGTTCAACCCGTGAGCCAGGGGAGTAATTGTTTTCTGATCGGGGACTCGCGAGAAAGCATAAGACTTTTCCTAAATGCCCCGTTGAAAAATTCTCCTCCCAAGAGGTCTTGGAAACGATCTCCTGGGTGATGTTTGGTCGAGTTCTTTTTTGTTATCTTCTTAGTGATCGGACCGGAACTCTGCAGCATTTGGGCACCACCTTTCTCTTGGCTTGTCATTTGCCAATCTTGTCTGTCGTTTATCTAAACCGCTCGGCGCATAGCGTATTTCCAGCCCGTAAGCACTTGCGTGATTCTTTGCGATGTGAAGCAACACGTCATAAGCCTCCGGAGGGACCCAATCACGATGCAAGGCCAAGAGCATCTGGAGCCACGTCATCGGCACAGCCCCTTCCCGGCAGAGGCGTTGGGTGGCAATGTGGTGAGCTCTTAGGGTCACATCCCCGCAGGCATCAACGACCATGAAAACCTCATAGCCTAACTGCTGTGCCTGCCGAATGGAGGCCGCGACGCCGAAGTCCGTCCACAATCCGGCGATGATAAGCTTATTCCGTCCTATCTTCTCCATGGCGTCAAGAACCCTTGTGTCTTCAAAAATGCTGAGGGTGGTGCGATCGATAGGTTCCCGGCCAGGGAAGATTTCCCGAAGTTTTGAGAAGAAAGGACCACCAAAGCTTGATTGGCCGATGGTCGTCAGAACAGTGGGAATGCTAAATGTCTTGCCTATCTTCGCAAGATTGATTCCATTATGGACAACGATATCCCCGTCGGCGGAGTTGATCTCCAGGGCAAACTGCTGCTGATAGTCCATCAGGATAATCGCGCAGTTCATCGGGCTCAGCCGACCATGAATGGGTTGCAAGATCATAGCCCTAATCGAGACCTCCTTTCCTCCTTTAATCGGAGCAGCCGAATGTACCACTTCATTATCTGAATTTTGACCCTCGTCATCATCGTTGAGATTCCCCCATTTTTGATCCTCGATCCTTCAACTCCGGGGACAGCTCTCCCAGAACCGGGTTGACCATATCGCGGGATAAATAGAGTGGTTTGTCCTCGATCTCCGATTCTCCACTCACGGCAAAGGCCCTTCCTAAATATTCTTCCGCCACCCCGGTGAGGAGCACCGCATTTGAGAGGACCTCCCTTATTTTCTCGGCTGCCCCCTCATCCATTTTTCCGTAATAGCCACGATTCAGCAGCTTCAGCGCCGAAACCATTGACACGAGGGGGCCTCGGAGTTCATACGACATCGTCTTCAACAAGCTCACCATGTTCTCATTCGATCTGGGTTTTAACACTCCAGAGGTCGGATCCGGGCTTTGACCCTTCTCCTGAGGATTTTGAAGGTCTCCGTCCGCTAACAAGATTTTGTAATCTCTCATTCAGTTGCCTCATCGGGTCAAAGGGCTTACAAGCATTGTGGCGTAAGGCCGTGTAAAATGTGAATTGGGTTAATCCCCTATTTTACGCGAGAAAAAACACTATTTCCGTCCCGAAATTCCCCCAGAACTCCTCCGGTGCAGGGGCGCAAGCCTCAGCGACCTGCCAAAATAGACTCAACTAATGCCAAAATGCTCTCTTTACTCGAAGAACCTTTTGAGAGAAAATGGTCAGCTTTGACTTGAGCCGCCGCTTCCCTATATTCCGGGGTGTCATAGCTCGTCAGAATGATGACGACCGCATCAGGACATTTCGCTTTTATCTTCCCCGTCAGCTCGAGACCATTTTCTCCGGGCAATTTGATGTCCATGAAGATGAGGTCGGGTGGAAAGTGGACACTCATTTTTTTCATGGTTTCTTCCCCATCCTCCGCTTCGATAATTTCCATGGACGGGAACCGAGAATGCAGGGTCTCTTTAAGTAATTTTCGGTAAAGGGCACTATCTTCGACAATCAAAATTTTGGACACGGAAGTTCGTTCCCCCTTGAGTGAATTTCTGATTCGTCCTTTCCATTATCTCGCATCGTCATTTCCGATCGGGGCGGTTTGCACCGAGTGCCCTGGCCAGCCTTTCAGCGGGCTCCCTTGCTATTTGAATTATCCTTTGCAATATCTTGAACCGTTAGAATGGAATTGACCATATTGAGGAAGGAGTCCTTCGAAACGAAGTGATCCGCCCCCGATTGATATGCAGCATCACGATATTCGGGTAGATCATAATTAGTCAGAATGACGATGACGATGTCGGGATATTGGGCCTTTATTTTTTTGGTGAGCACGAGGCCGTTTTCTCCTGGCAATCTGAGATCCATAAAGATGGCGTTGGGTGAGGCCGCCTCAATTTTCCGCATCGCCTGCTCTCCGTTGGCCGCTTCAAGAATATCTATCCAAGGGAATCGTAAATTCATCGTCTCCTTGAGAAATTGCAGGAAAAAGACATTATCCTCAACAATTAATATCCGTTTCATATTAGTTTTTAATGGCTTTTCTACCGTGACTATTAAGCCCTACTTTACTAATGTTTATAAACATGGTAAATAAGGTATACACTGTAGGTGGGGGGGGGAGTATACAGTATTTTTTAGGGGGAAACTAAGTAAGAGGGGGAGTCTGACTCATGAGCGAAAAAGTTCGAATCGTCATCGCCGAAGACCATACGATCCTCAGGGAGGGGCTGCGATCCCTCCTGTCTTCAGACGCACATTTCGAGGTCGTAGCGGAGGCGGGAGATGGCCGCGAGGCCATCCGGCATGCTAAAAAATACAAACCCGACCTCATCTTGACGGACCTCTCCATGCCGAGGATGAACGGCATGGAGGCCATTAAGGAGATCAAGAGGGAGTCACCGGCGACGAAGGTTCTGGTCTTGACCGTTCACAGGGCTGAGGAATACATACTTGCCACCTTCCGGGCCGGGGCCGATGGATATCTCTTGAAGGATTCCACCCACTCTGAGTTGCTCATGGCCGTCAAGAAAGTTTTAAGCGGCACACATTATATCAGTCCTGAAATTTCAGAGAAGGTAATTGAAGGGTACATCGAAGGGAAAAAGAATCTAAAATCCCGTACGTCATGGGAAACCCTGACCCAACGGGAACGAGAGATCCTGAAGCTGATTGCCGAAGGCTACCGGAACAAAGAAATTGCGGATGATCTCTGTATCAGCGTCAAAACGGTTGAAAAACACCGAGCGAACCTGATGGAAAAATTGGACCTCCACAGCATCCAGGCTCTGACGGCCTTCGCCATCGAAAGGGGACTGGTATCGCGGGAGTAGTCATGATTGCCGAATGACGGCCCCCCATTTCCCAATCTTCCCAACTCCTCATCTCCTGATTTCCCTGCGGGAATACCCAGCTTCCAAGATTTTCGCACACGCCCAGATTTTACCATTTAGCTCCCCTATTTTTTTGTGTCAAGAGAAATGGGATGTGTCCTTATTCATTCACCTTTCTTGACGTAAGCCTCCCTTTCTTTTATATTCAACTCACCTGAAAACCGTCATTCCCGCCCCGTATCAAGTACGGGGTAAACTCCGGCGGGAATCTAGTTCAGAGAAACTGGATTCCGGGTCAAGCCCGGAATGACAACGAAAAAGGTATTTTTGGCCTCATTTTGGCCCCTATTACCTCCGTCTTCCCATGTGGGAGAGGGCGGGGCCTCCGTATTAGTTGCTGTTCTTGGAAAGGGGTGATGAGGGTGGACCTGTTTGATAAGGCCTATAACTATCATGATGCCGAGAGAATTATCAACCTGGGCCTCTATCCTTATTTTCGTGTCAATGAAGGAGCGGTAGACACCACGGTCATTATGAACGGCCGCAAAACGGTGATGATCGGCTCCAACAATTATTTGGGTCTGACTTCGCATCCGGAGGTGAAGGAGGCTGCCGTCAAAGCCATTGAGAAGTACGGGACCGGCTGCACGGGCTCCCGTTTCCTGAACGGCACAATCGATTTGCATGTGGAGTTAGAAGGGCGTCTGGCCCGGTTTATGAAGAAAGAAGCGTCTTTAGTATTCAGTACCGGATTTACGACCAATCTGGGCGTTATCTCCACGATCGTGGGAAAGAATGATATCGTCATTTCAGACCGCACCAACCACGCCTCGATCCTGGACGGCTGCCGGATGGCCTTGGGAAAGCTTTTGAAATTTCGCCATAATGACATGGAAGACCTGGAGCGCATCCTGATCAATATTGAAGAGAAGAAGGTGGGCAAACTCATTGTGGTCGATGGGGTATTTTCCATGGAAGGCGATTTGGCGGATCTGAAACGTATCGTCCCCTTGGCCAAGAAATACGGATGCCGGTTGATGGTAGACGAGGCACACAGCCTCGGAGTCCTGGGCAAGGGCGGCCGTGGCACGTGCGAAGAAATGGGTTTGCTGGATAAGGTGGATCTGGTCATGGGTACTTTTTCAAAATCGTTTGCCAGCCTAGGTGGATTTATCGCCGGCGAAGAGAAGGTGATCTCTTTCTTAAAGCATAATGCCCGCACCTTCATGTTCCAGGCTGCCCCTCCGCCCGCTGCCGTGGCAACCGCTCTGGCTGCCTTGAATATTCTGGAACGAGAACCGGAGCGCCGGCAAAAGCTCTGGGAAAATGTGCGCTACATGCTCAGGGAAATTCAACGCATCGGATTTAAGACCGCGGCGACGCAATCCGCCATCATCCCCATTCTTGTGGGCGATGATTTGAAAACCTTCCAGTTTGCCAAGATGCTTGAGCAAGAGGGTGTCTATGTCAATCCGGTGGTTTCTCCGGCCGTTCCACCCGGGATGGCCTGCCTGCGGACCTCTTATACGGCCACGCATTCTAGACAGGAGCTGGACTATGCCCTGGAAAAGCTAAGAAAAATCGGGACGGAGTTGGGTTTGATTGGGCCCAGTGCTCCGGGGGCACCGATCGACATCCGTACGATCAGTGAGGAAAAGAGCGATCAAATGAATTTCTTGAAACTGCCCTGGAAAATTTACACCCGGGATCACAATTGGGTGCCGCCGATGATTACGGATGTGGAGACGATTTTTGACCGTAAAGAAAATATTTTCTATGCCCACGGCGAGGCGAAGGCTTTTTTAGCGTACCGAGGCAGCGAGATGGCAGGCCGGATTGTGGCCGCCGTGGATGATCGAGCCAACCGGTATCATAACGAGCGAGCGGGCTTCTTCGGCTTTTTCGAGGTGAACCGGGACTACGGAGCTGCTGTATCGCTTTTGGATGCCGCCAGGCAATGGTTGTCGGAACGAGAGATGAAGGTCATGCGCGGGCCGATGGCTTTTTCCCAACTGGACGGAATGGGTTGCCTGGTGGAAGGGTTTGATTATCCGCCGGCCATCATGATGCCATACAATCCTGCTTATTATCCGGAGTTTCTGGAGAAATATGGTTTTGAGAAGGAGAAAGATTTCTACGCCTATTGGATGGATGCGCGTGGACCTTTCCCAGAAGGTTTAGAGAAACTGTCCGAGCATGCCCAAAAAAAGGAGGGGATTGCTATCCGGCACATGAACATGAGCCGGTTCCGGCAGGAGATGAACACCCTGATGGGGATATTGAACGATGCCAACAGTCAAGAATTCGGTTTTACACCTCTCAGCGCCAGTGACCTTCAGTATTTTATCGCCAAGCTTCGGCCTGTGATTGAAAAAGAGCTGGTGAACTTTGTAGAGGTCAAGGGCAAACCAGTGGCCTTCTCCATGATTTTGCCGGACTATAATGAAGTGCTCAAACGCTTTGACGGCCGCGTGGGCATTGCCGACATGTTGAAATTTTATTTCTATTCCAAGCAAATCAAGACCCTGCGGTTCGCCTTATTGGCTGTGCGCAAAGCTTTCCAGCGCCGGGGATTGGAAACCCTTCTGTATCTCGAGTCCTTCCGGGTGGCAAAGGCACGCGGTTACACGGGCGGCGAGCTTTCATGGGTACGGGAAGACAATAACCTGCTCAACAAGAGGATTGAGATGATGGGGGGCAAGCGCATCAAAACGTACCGGGTGTATCAGTTGAAGCTATAGTGCAGCGGGTCAAGAGACCTTTTACTTTGTTTGTCATTCCGGGCTTGACCCGGAATCCAGTGTTTCCGAATTGGATTTCCACTGGGGCGGGAGTGACAGCAATCCGATCACCACGCAGCGGGTTTGCCATGCCTGGTGATGATGACTTCTTCCTTCTCTGCTTCACGGATGATGCTGCAAATGTCATTCTTTGCTTCCCTCATTGTGTGCCTTTTCATTCCATTACTCCGTATTCTTTCAGCCCGTTCCGCCAATGAAGAACTTCCTGTTCACAGGATCTGCAGAAACGGACGGATTTCTGGTCGATCTCTTCTACATAGGTGGAGGACTTCATCACACACTTCAGGGTGAAACAATGAATGAGGCCAAAGGTGTGTCCTAATTCGTGGATGCTCTCTTTCAGAAGGCGACTTTCTAACAGCTCTTTTTCCTCAGGAATGCCATAGAATTGATTATGGAGGCGGTGGGTAGAAACTAAAGCCCCTCTCCCGTTTAGCTGGGCCTCGCCAAAGAGAAAGGTAAATATGGGAATAAATAGGTCCAACTCCGTGACCCCTAAAATCTTCAAGGTTTCCGGAGGAGGTGCGTTGATAAGCTCAAGCAGGAGACCGTTGGAGTTGTACTGATCCCGGGCAGGGTCATAGGTAAGAGAAAGATCAAAAGGGCGATTACGTATCCTCGTCTGGATTTTGAAGGTCTCAAAGATGCCTTTTTTGAGAAATGAGAGGACGGGTTCCCCTACCTCACCAACAGGGATGATGTCGATATAAGACATGAAGCCTATCTCTGCAAGCCATATTTCTTGATCTTATTGTAAAGGGTCACTCGGTCTATTTTCAGCGTCTCAGCGGACCTGGAGATGTTCCAGTCGGATTGCTCCAATATTCGTTTGACATGGGCCTTTTCTATCTCCTCCAAGGAGTCTCCGGGAGGATTTGCCTTAGAATGGAAGAGAAGATTTAAGTCATCGATTTCGATTTTATTTTTCTTTCCCACGACGACCAATGCTCTCTCGATCGTATTTCTTAATTCTCTTGTATTCCCCGGCCAATTGTACTGGACCAGCATCTTCATTGCCTCTGGGGAGATGTCCGTCACATCTTTGTTCATAGACCGGGCGTACTTCTCGAGAAAATAGTGGGCAATCGGCGGTATGTCCACGGGCCTTTCCCGAAGGGGCGGAATTTGAATAGAAAACACATTCAACCGGTAATAGAGGTCTTCTCGAAAATCTTTTTCCGCTACTTTCTGTTCCAGATCGGAATTTGTCGCCGCAATAATTCGGAAATCCACATTGACGACTTTATTGCTTCCCAGGGGGGTGAACTGTTTGGTTTCGATGACCCGAAGAAGGTCCATCTGCATCTTCACGGTAATATTTCCAATTTCGTCAAAGAAGATGGTGCCCCCGTTGGCCATTTCCAACTTTCCTTTTCTTTTATACTGGGCTCCCGTAAAGGCACCCTTTTCGTGACCGAAGAGTTCGCTTTCCAAAAGGCCTTCGGGAAAGGCTCCGCAGTTGATCGAAATAATAGGAAAATATCGTCGGTTGCTCTTCCCGTGGATCGCTTGAGCGACGAGCTCTTTCCCCGTTCCGCTTTCCCCACGGATCAGGACCGTGGCATCGGTTTTGGCCACGGTATCGATCATCTCCAGGATTTTCTTGATCTGGGGACTTTCCCCCACAATCTCATCCTGCAAAGTGAGCTCTTCCACCTTTTGTCTGAGCTGAATGTTTTCGGCAATGAGCCTCCTCTGGTTGACCGCGTTGCGAATCAGGATAGAGAGCTTATCCGGATCGATCGGTTTGGAAAGGTAATCGAAGGCCCCTTCTTTCATCGCCTCCACGGCAGTGTCCACCGTGGCATAGGCGGTGATAATAATCACAATGATCGTGTTATCGATTTTCTTAATATGTTTCTGGAGTTCCATCCCATCCATTCCGGGCATTTTAATGTCCAAAAGAACAATGTCCCACAGGCTATCCTGGAGCTTTTTCAGTGCCTCCGCACCGCTTTCAGCAGTATCGGTTCGGTATCCCTCGTTTCTGAACCAGTTGTATAAGGAATCTCGGACCGAAAACTCATCATCCACAACTAAGATACCAACACCTTGGCTATTCATCTTCCTTCTCCTTCGGGCGGGGGGCTCAAGGTTGGCGATACGACCGCTCCATCCCCGACTTGACCGCGCACGGGTCTCCTGGGCAGGATGATCACAAAGGTCGTTCCCCGGTTCGGTTCGGATTCCACCTCGATCTCCCCCTGATGCTGCTGAATAATGCCATAGACGACGGACAAACCCAGTCCGGTGGATTCTTTGGTGGAGACGAAGGGTTCGAAAATGTGGGGAAGGATTTCCTCGGGGATTCCGCTGCCGGTGTCGGAAATCACAATCTGAACCTCTTGAGCACTATCCAAAAGAAATGTTTTGACCTTTAACTTCCCTCCTTTGGACATGGCATCGATGGCATTAATAAATAAAGCGACCAAAATATGTTGGATCCCGCTGGCATCGCAATAGATGACGTCATTCCCCTCCGCCAATTCCTGATGGAGCTCCAGCTCCTTTATTTGGATTTTGTGTCTAACCAGTTGAAGGCTGTTATGGATGATCTTGTTGAGACTTTCTTCGGTCCATTTACCAAAGTCCTTTTTGGCAAAAATCAACAAGTTTTTGACGATATCGCCACAACGGATCGCTTCATCTCTGATCACGCTCAGGAACTGGACCACGGAGTTGTTTTGTTCGGGCGATAACGAAACAGGGTTCTGGATGATCTTGAGACATAGTTTTGCATAAGTGAGGATTCCGGACAGAGGATTATTGATCTCGTGGGCGACCACGGCAGAAAGTTTTCCAAGAGATGCAATCTTTTCAACTAAGAGGAGATGGGCTTGGGCTTTCTTAAGCTCCTCGCTCTTCTGCCTGACCTTTTTTTCCAAAGTGGACGACCACTCTTGATTGGCTTCGTTTGCCGCCTTCAGTTGCTTGGTCATCTGGTTAAACGATCGAGCCAATTCTCCCATCTCATCTTTAGAAACAAAATCAATCGTGTAGTTCAGGTTCAAATTGGCCACTTCCTTCGTCCCCTTGGCGAGCTTTCGGATCGGGACATGGACCAGGCGCAAGATGAACCCTGCGAACAGCAGGGCCGTGACAAGAATCATAATGCTGGAAAACAAAACCATGTTCTTTTTCGTCTTGTAGGTTTCCTCATCGACGGATTTCAACGATATTTTTACATCCAAAAGGCCGAGAAGTTTGTCCTTGGGAGAATGGCCGTGACAACTGGCGTTATAGCATTCGGGTTCATTCTCTATCGGGTTGATCAGGCCTAAAACCCGGTATCCTTGACGAGAGGTCAAAATTCTGATTCTATTTTCGGGGGTAAGATAAACCGGGGCTGGTTCTTTTCCATGGCAGACATAGCATTGTTCTATTTTTTTGTCCACAATGGTAGACACCTCCGTTGAGTCGTTGGAAAAGGCAATTCTCCCTGGTTTATTATAAATTCGGATTCCTTCTACTCCCTTTTCCTGACCAATCGTAGCAATAATATTGGAAAGATTTTCCCTGTCGTTTTTCAACATGCTGTAACGGGTGGAGCGTTTAATCAGGTCACTGGCTTGAATCGCGCTGTTGATCATACTTTCATTAAAGTGGCGGGTATAAGAGGTCACGTTAAAATACATGATTCCCGCAAAGGAAATAATCAACAGGATGAAGAGGAGAAGGTAAAGCTTAAGACTCAAGCTCCTCACGGTCGGCAGAATTTTCCTGAAAAATAGTTTATGCATCGTGTTTTCCTCTATCCCCTCTGGAAGAGGTATCTGGCGAGGTACCCGGAGAGACTCCAAAAGCATTATCAAACGGTGCCCATCGGGTTTGCATTGACCTCAGGAGATAATAACTCTTGCGGTCCTAGCGCAAACCGTTTCGTGCTCCCCGTCATATCTCGGCTTATTTTTACTATATTTTCTGTTAGGTATCAATACGGAATCAGTCATAGCGGGCGGTTCCGCAGGTGGGATGGCAGACAAGGTCAATAGAAAAAAGTGACTATCCAAGCCGAGATTTTGAATGTTCCATGCTTTCGCGCTTAGATACCTGAAAATCTTTTTCCCCGTTTCGCAGAAACGCGCTGACTACCTGGATATATCGCTCCGGGGCGACTATTTTCTTTACATCTCCGAGACTTATCCCCCCGTCCTGCATGGTTATACCGATCCTTTCTTGTCCATTCAACTCCGAAATAATCGCCGTCTTGAACCGTTCCAAATCCTTCCGGTACCAGGAGAGAGCGGCCTCCCCCGAGAAGAGATATTGTTGATCTCGCTGAAGATTTTTGGGTTTCAGGATCAACAGAAATCCGTCTCCCATCGGGTCTTTGCTGATCAGGTCCGGTTGGTCTTTCAGTTTCTGGTTAACCGACAGAATGGATCCGCTGAGCGGGAAAACGATATCCAGAATCCCTTCTTCTTGAATGATGGAACAGAGATTCTCTCCCCGGCGACACCGCGTTCCGGAGAGAGGAAGCACGATGACGTTCACTTTCCCTATCATTCTCCTGATGAAACAGTCCAAACCGACACGAACCTCATCGGCCTTTTCTACCTTGACCCAGGTGTGCCCGGGATGATAAAAAAACGACCCTTTTATGTCTAGGCGGAAGAGGTCTTCCCCCGGGAACTTCTCGTCGGGCTTTTCCTTCTCCTGGGGAGGAAGGCTGCCAGAGTCTATGTTTTTCACCTCTCGAAAAGCAGTTGGATGAAAGGAGGGAGTTGCGGAGAGATTTCTGAGCTCCCAATCAAGGGGACATCTCTCACACTGTAAGTCATATTTACAGAGTTTATAAGTGAGCAGACCCGCAGTCATCCAAACGCACTTCAGTTCTTTCTTAGGAACGAGCTGGTAGTAATTTTTCTTTTCGTTCACGTTCTATCCTCGCGGGCTGATTTTGTCGGTCTCTATCATCTCTCCCCACCTTCAACAATTGGGCTGGGTGCCGCCGGATGCGTCAGGAAAAAATCTTTTACGATTTCATCCCAGTTGTCTCTGTCAAGATGCTTTGCCATCCCGTCAACAAGCAATCCGCCATCCTGATAAACCAAACCAAGGTTGTCATTCATCCTTGACAATAAGCTCTCTTTTACCTCTTCCATCCATTTTTTTACCAGCGTCCCTGAGAGTAATTGTTTTTTGTTTACTGAAAACCTCGGTGATTCAACCTCCATCAGCCAACTCACGTAAGGGTACTTGTTAACGTTTTCGGGTGAGTTCACGATCTTGTCATTGATGGCCGTCACCTTTCCGTCGACGGGCGAGAGCATATCGATCGTTTTTGAATCTACCTCCAGCGTCCATCCCTTATCCCCCTGATGGATAGTTGAACCGATGCCCGGCACCTGAATCGCATTGATTTTCCCCACAAGTTTTTGGGCAAAATCATCCAGTCCTACCCTTACCAGATTCTTCCTCTCCGGAGCTGCCCAGCTGTGACCCATGTGATAATAGATCTCCTCCGGGAGACTAAACCATTCGTTGACGACAGGAACCAACCTCTTCGTCGCCTGAAAGACCGCTTTTGCGGGTCTGGCCAAAAATCTCCAGAAAACGACAAAGAGCAGGAGAAAACCGATCACAAGCAAGTATTCAATACCCTTTGTGGCAAAGATGTCTACATAGCTGAAACCTTCCATTGAGGGACCCCCTTTCTGATCGTTACACTCTTCTTGACGGTCTTTTCTTCTGTTGCCCATGCTGGAGATTCTCGCAATACCGGCATCCGGTTTACGATCCACCTGAATGCCCATACCTCCGTGAATAGAATGGCAAGTGTAATCACGATCTCCATCCACGAAGGAATATACCTCTGGCTCAATGGCACATACCACTTATAGGCAATGACAGAGTAATTGAGTCGGTTGATGAGAATTCCAAGCATTGAAAGGATAGCCGCCATCCGAATGGCGGTTACATTCTCATACCGGACACCGTGCAGGAACAGGAAGCAAGGGAGCAGGACAAAACCGATGAGTTCGATAAGATACCATGTACCCATCGGCGTCGTTAAGAGCGGCCATTGTTTCCCGTGGATAAGAATCAGTATCTTCATGAAGAAATAGACGAACAACGCTCCTGCGCATCCCTTTCCCAACCCGATCAGGATACGATCAAACGATTCATGACCGTCGTGGTCGATTTGATTCGCGAAGACCTTGTGGCTTATGGTGCCTTCAAAGATGACCATGGAGAGTCCGGCAAAGATGCTGGAGAGAAAGAAGAGTACCGGAATGAACTCCGTATACCACAACGGATGAATCTTGCTCTTGGCCATCAAGAAGAGAGCGCCCAGGCCCGATTGGTGGAGGGTGGAGAGGGCGATGCCAAAGATGACCGCTCCCACGGTGAGCGAAGCAAGGATCTTCCTGATTCTTTTGAATCCAAGCCATTCCGCCACGGCGGGGGAAAATTCAATAAAAAGGGAGATCATGTAGAGCATAAAGTGCCAGGAGACAAGGAAGAGCACTGAATTGACGCCGAACTTATTCCCGAAGATGGGGTTCGTAATGTTCCACCATCGACCCAGATCAAGGAAGATGGCGCCGGCATAAAAGACGTAGGCGAGGAACCCATTGAGGACGGTTGCCCTTGCGATGGGATGATATTTTTCGGAACGGAGGATGTACACAACAAACGTGAGGATGTAAGCACCTCCTGCAAAGGCAACCCCTACCATCACGTCAAATCCGATCCATATTCCCCAGGGAAATTCCTGTGAAAGGTTGGTCACCGCACCCAGCCCCTTTACCAAACGGAAGAGGATGAGAGCGGCTCCGAGGACGATGATCGGAAAAGAGATGACATTGAAGGTAGTGAAGATCTTTCCTTTCGGCTTGAGCTCGCCGCAGAGAAAGATCCAAAAGTCCTTGACGCTCTTTATTTCTGGGGTGGTGGCCGTTTCGTTCATGATCTTCCTCCTTTTCCTCCTATTTCCTCTTCTCCTTTTTTGGTTAAGGTGTTTACTCCGATCAAGAATGCAGGCCAGAGTAAAAGGACAAGGGGAACCGAATAGAGAAAGCCTTTGGTAAATTCGGGGTAAGGGGTTGTTCCAAGATCTGTTCTGAAACCGATCTGTTCGAAGGGGACCTTCGAGAGATAAAGGTACCCCGTCCCTCCCACTTCATGCTCTCCATAAATGTGGGGTACGTACTCTCCGGGTTTCTGGTAAATTCTCCTGTTGGCCTCCTCAATCAGCTCCCTCCGGGTGCCATAGAGAAGCGCTTTTTCCGGGCAGTTCGCCACACAGGTTGGCTTCTCTTCCTTTCCCAATCTGTCCCAGCACATATTGCACTTCTGGATCTTGGGCGTGGCACTCCCGTATTCAAACTTTGGAATCTCAAACGGACAGGAGGTCATACAGTACCGACAACCCATGCAATTGGTATCCCAGGTCACCGGCCCTTCCTCTCTTTTCTGCATCGCCTTCACCAGACAGGCCGCGACGCAACCCGGCTGGTTGCAGTGCATGCACTGTCTCTTCGCAAAGACCTCTCCTTTTTCCGTTTCATATCGGTTGACCACCGTCCATTGGCCCACCGAGGTTGGTCGTTCTTTACTGAAAACGGAGGAATCGGCGATATCCGGAACGGAAAGAGAGTGTGCGTCCGCACAGGCGGCTTCGCATGTTCGGCACCCCACACAGCGTGTGGTATCGACCAGGACGCCCATAAATTCCTTAGCATGGGCCGCGGCGGTTGCCCTGACCGTCCTTGGGGTCAAAACATTTCCGAGCGCTGCTCCTGCTAATCCTGCACCTAGGATTTTAAGAAAGCTTCTTCTGTCAATCCCCATTTGACCCTCCTCATGCTCAGTTCCTCAGCGGAATGAGTTCGTCTGGTTCTTTGAGTAAGTGACTTTATTCCGATGCAGCCAACGACAGTCAGTATAACGAGTATAGGTACCATACGATCATCCTCCTTTCTGTTTTTGGACCGTTAATCCGGAGAAGAATGGAATAATTGTGCAACCAGCGTCTTCCATGCCTTCCCGTCGAGTTTACCGGCAACCCCTCTGATTACCTCTCCTCCGTCACCATAGGTCAATCCGAGCGTCTGGCTATTGAAGCTCGACATCAACTTGGCCTTACATTGGTCAAAGTGCATTTTGAATTGGAGAGCGTCCATCAATTCCGGCATCTCCTTGTTGAGACCTTTCGCTTGAATTTTCAGAATCCACCCTTCTTCATAAGGGGAACGGTTGGCGAGGGTCGGATCTTTTATCAGGCTTTCATTAACGTCTACGACTGTTCCGCCCAAAGGAGCCAGCTGGCACAATTTCCGTTCGCCATGGCGGACTTTCCAGGCAACCTGCCCTTGATTCAGTTTGGCGCCTATAGGGGGAACCTTGATGTCGTCAATATCCCCCATCACCTGTTGGGTGAAATCATCAAGACCCACCTTTATCCTGTTACCTCCCTCAAGTTTCATCCAGGCATGTCCATTGTGATAATAGACATCTGCAGGAAACTGGGGAACCCGCGCAGGTGCCAGGACCGGAGAGACGACCCTCAAGCCTCTTTCCAGCTCAGCCAACGGAACTTCTATCTCGCGAGTTGAACGGTGTAAGATGGCCTGTATCACAAACACAGCTAAGATTGTCAGAGCAACTAAGATAATAACCATTTCTACCGCCTCCTTTTTCTGAGAGTTGACTCTCTTTTTTTTGTTCGTTCGCCTTTTAGTATTTCAAATAGCGAGCCAAAGTAAAAAAATTCACAAATAAATTTTGAAAAGAATTTATCCGTTTGGAGTTACGGTAAGTTAGACAACCGAGAAAGAAAGCAACCCTGCGTGTTTGCCTTAGAGGTGATTTTGCGGATGTTGAATAATTCTGCGGTGCTTTTTGGTATTGTTTTCTTAAACGTTTAAAAGTTATACGAATTTTACTGCTGAAAATATAAACATCCGATTGTAAATATTCTCAGCAATTGCATCCCTTTTTGATTTAATCTCCTTCGTTCCGAGGCAACCACCACCCCCAATTCTCATTGACACTCCGTTCCTGACCCGATGCAAACGCATTTTATAAATTGACATCCGCCCCTCACCCTTCCCCTCTCCCCCGATGGGGAGAGGGCGGGTCGCCGACGCCGCCATAGCGCTTTGGCGAACGGCGGGGTGAGGGGGCAATCAAGGGTATGGAAAAAGAATTACCGCGTCTGTATTAGTACACTCTGGTTTAAATTCATCCTGCAAGCTTGCGGTGCGGGGATTTTGATAACGTTTTACGGGAGAAAGGGTACAAACCCTATCTCCCCAAGCTTAATCTAAGGGTCATCCCTCTCCCTCGACCCGAGGAGGTAAGAGACTTTTCCGGGCAGATTGCAGAAGAGGACATTCCAGTCCTTATTTCAGCTATTCACAGTAAAGCGGATTTTTTGGTGACCGGTGATAAGCAGCATTTTGGAAAAATGAAGGAACTCGACAAATATCCATTTCATGTCGTGACCGCTTCAGAATTTACTGATTCAATTCTTCCTGAGATTCTAAAAGGACTCGAAGAAAAAGAATGAATTTCCCCTAGTAGAAAGTCTTCTACTTTCTAACCCGAAAGCTCACGCGGGGCCCTGGGGCTGATTTTGACCGGGCTGACCGTGCTGATATCCAGAGTAAAGCCAAAGATGCGGAAGAAGACGTAAAGGATGAGGTATGGGGGGATATCGTTATGTAGTCATTTTTGATAGCCGTGAGCCTGATGGCCTTAAAGTCATTGATTTAGGTGCGGGCCATGCGAGCAGTGGAGAGACCCTTTGCGGGGGATCATCTCTGCCCTGAAGTCGCAGGCGCTTCTTAATGAATCGGTAGGAGTAGGATACCTTGATCGGAACGGACCACCGGCATTGAAGGAGTCTGGCACATGGCCGCTTGCGAGCCTTCGACAGAGCTTCTTAAACGGATCATTGACCAGATTAATAGACCCTGATTCCATCCTGCGAAATAAAATTGTCGAATTTGTCGGCAAAGGTGACTTTGGCTTTGCCTCTGGACAAAGACCAGATGGTACTTATGACCGAATTTGGTTTGAGGAGCTAATGTCCTTAGATGAGGTGTCATTCGATGCTGGTGTCTTTCTGTTGACAAAGGCTAAGGCAAAAGCCCTCAGGGGTGGCGTCAGACGGGAACCTGGAGTTGAGGCCGGCCCGATTCCTGGACCAGGGATTGAGAAATTGGAAGAACTTGAAAAAGAGAAGGGACCCGCACCCGGCGCCCAGACAAGAACACTTCGCCTAGTTGGGACGATACCACCTGAGATTTGGAACAGATTAGGCACAAAGATCATCCCCAAACTCAAATCCGGTTCCGATCTAAAGATTGGTGTCGATTTCTCGGTCACGGTGAGCGCTGATTCAGCGCGAAATATCGAATCCGACCTCCGCCAAATCCTTGAAGACTTAGGATTGGCTGATAAGATTAGGATTGAACAGTAGGATACGAGGTGACGCTTAGCACCAGGCGTAGAAGCATATGTCGGTTGAATGTGAAATATCTTTGGGTGTCACGTCCACACTTTTCACTCTTGACATGTCGGGTTAAATCATGATAGGCGTTGGTTATGGGACGGCTGCTAAGGATAGAGTATCCGGGAGCCTTCTATCATGTGACCTCCCGTGGGAATGAAAGGAGAGATATATTTCTAACGGAGAAGAATTACGAAAGAATGATCGGTTATTTGGAATCAGCGACGGAGAGATATTGCGCGCAAATCCACTGCTTCTGTTTAATGTCTAACCACTACCTGACCATCTAGTTCTGGAGACCCCGAGGGGGAATCTCCGCCAGATCTTGCATCACCTAATCGGACAACGATAAGATTGGGAAGATTAGGGGTCAGCCCTTGACACGGGACAATCTCCCTTTATAAATATACCACGGTGTCATCCATAAAAAAGTTGGCCCTGCCCAATGCGGATTGCACATCAGAAAGGAGGAAAAGATCATGGTTCCAAGAAAGATGAACACTACCATTTGCGGATGTACAGTTATCTTACTGATTCCGGTGTGGCTCATCGGGCTGGCCTGCCTCGTGGCACCAGCCTGGACGGCCGACATAGCCAACCCTGGACAGAAGATCTCGAAGTCGGGCATCCCTTATCGTCCGAAAGACGCCCAGGCGGGTCCTGAAGATCTGGTCAAGGCTATCCGCGCCCGGCGTCCCGGCGGCAAGCTGCTGAACCTTGATCGTATGCTGTTGCACAGCCCGGCCTTTGCGCGG
>Ga0187766_10000337_pt1 | contig 26002 bp, 26 predicted proteins | sample 0216_QUI02_MP05__4_FD_132971 | JGI IMG/M metagenome (GOLD analysis project Ga0187766, IMG submission 132971) | Tropical peat soil microbial communities from peatlands in Department of Meta, Colombia - 0216_QUI02_MP05_20_MG | ecosystem: Environmental > Terrestrial > Soil > Wetlands > Peat ... | reverse complement strand
CCGAGACGCCGGTGCGTCCCAGGATTCGGTATTCCATGGGTACTCCTTCGATTGGTGGCGGCCGGCGTCTGAGCCGGCGCTGTGGTCAGCCGCGGGTGCTTGGGGCGGCGGCGTATTCCTCGTCGGTGACGTGGCGGCCCCATGTCACGGGGCTGCCGGATTCGTCGTTCTGCTGCATGGCGATGTGGACCATGAACCGGGTTGGCGCGGCGCCGTGCCAGTGGTTCTCGCCAGGTTCGAAAAACACGCGGTCGCCGGGGCGGATCACCTCGACCGGGCCGCCCTCGCGCTGGCACAGGCAAACGCCCTCGGTGATGTAGATGGTCTGCCCGTGCGGATGGGTGTGCCAGGCGGTGCGGGCGCCTGGGGTGAAGTGAACATTGGCGGCGGCGAACGTCGAGCCGCCCGCGGGGGCGGCAAGGGCATCGATGTAGACGTCGCCGGTGAACCAGTCAGCCGGGCCTTTGGTGGTGTCGATAGGGCTGCGAGTGATGTGCATGTGAGGTCCTAGTCGTCGGCGGGGGTGCTCGCGTGCTCTGGCGTGGCGGTCCAGCTGGCAAGCAGGTCAAGGGCCTCCTGGGAGCGGCTGCCAGGCTCAGCGCTGTAGACGCTGATCGTCAGCCCGTCGTCGGCGGAGACGCCCATGACCTCGTAGTCGAACTCGAGCTCGCCGACGACTGGGTGGCGCAGGCGCTTGGTGCCTGTACGGTGGTAGCGGACGTTGTGCGCTGCCCACCAGGTGCGGAACGGCTCGCTGCGGGTCGAGAGCTCGCCGACGAGGTCCGAGAGTCCGTGGTCGTAGGGGTTGCGGCCGGCTTCGGATCGCAGGTGCGCGACGAGGTCTTTGGCGATGCCCTCCCAGTCGACGTAGAAATCCTGGGCCGTCGGATCGAGGAAGGTGAAGCGGGCGCTGTTGGCCGGCTGCTCGTGGCTGTCGAACAGCGGCGCGTAGAGCGCGCGACCGAGCGGGTTGGCCGCGAGGTAGTCAACCCGGCTGTTGCGCACGATCGCTGGTGCGCTGATCGAGTCGACGATCCGCAGCACTACCGGCCGGACGCGCTGCTGGGTCAAGCGGCGTCGCTTGGGGATGACGGGGTTCGCTGCGCGCGCGAGGTCAAACAGGTGCGCTCGCTCGGCATCGTCAAGCTGCAGCGCCCGCGCGAGCGCCTCGAGGACGCTGTCCGACACACCGCTGGCGTTGCCGCGCTCCAGGCGCTTGTAGTAGTCGACGCTCACGCCGGCCAGCGAGGCGACCTCCTCGCGACGCAGCCCCTTGACGCGACGCGGTCCCCAGGCCGGCAACCCAGCCTGCTCCGGGGTGACCCGGGCGCGGCGGCTGGTGAGGAACTCGGCGATGTCGCTGGCGGCATCCACGGAGATCAAACATACCCAGCCCGAGGCGGCCTAGGGGTGCCCCGTCAGTACCCCTCTCACAGGGCCTCTCAGCTTCGACAGATGCGTGCCAAGGTGAGGGCGTGACCGAAGCGAAAGCCAACTGAGGAGGCGTCAGCCAGTGCGCGCTGCCATCTTCCATGAACCCCGGAACATCACCGCAGGCGACCGTCCGGACGCGGCGATCACGGAGCCGTCCGACGCCGTCGTGCGCGTCGTGCTGGCGTGCGTCTGCGGATCTGACCTGTGGTACTACCGCGGTGACTCCCCGTTCGCCCCCGGGCCGATCGGCCACGAGTTCATTGGCGTGGTCGAGGACGTCGGCGCCGACGTGACGACGCTCACGAAGGGCGATCTCGTCATCTCGCCGTTTGCATACAGTGATGGCAGCTGCCCCAACTGCCAGAACGGGATCACGACGGCGTGCATGAACGGCGGCTTCTTCCCGATGAACGGCGATGGGGGCCAGGGCGAGGCGGTTCGCGTGCCGCTCGCCGACACGACCCTCGTGGTTGTGCCTGGGTCGGGGCACTCCGGCAAGATGCTGCGCTCCCTGCTGACGCTGTCGGACGTATTCGCCACCGGTCACCACGCCGCCGTGTGCGCCCAGGTCAAGCCGGGCCACACCGTCGCTGTCGTCGGCGACGGCGCCGTTGGCCTCTCCGGGGTGCTTGCGGCTAAGCGCCTGGGTGCCGAGCGAATCATCGCTCTCTCGCGCCACAACGACCGTCAGAAACTGGCTCGGGAGTTCGGTGCCACCGATATCGTCGCCGAGCGGGGCGAGGAGGCCGTCGCAGCGATCAAGGAGATGACCGACGGCGTCGGCGTCGACGCCACCCTGGAATGCGTCGGCACCGGCCAGGCGATGCGGACCGCGATCGACATTGCCCGCGCCGGATCGATGGTCGGATTCGTGGGCGTCCCGCACGGCGTCGAGCTGCCGATCGGCGAGATGTTCTCCCGCACCGTCGGCGTCCGCGGCGGTGGAGCGCCAGTACGCGTCTACCTTCCCGAGCTGCTCGACGAGGTGCTCGCCGAGCGCATCAACCCAGGGCGCGTTCTTGACTACGAGACCGACCTCGAGGGGATCGGCGAGGCATACGCCGCGATGGACGAGCGGCGAGCGATCAAGTCGCTCGTGCGCGTTGGGAGCGTCTGATGGTCACCTGGACCGAAGAGGAACTCGGCCGAATCGGCGACGCCGACGAGCTTGAGATCGCCCCCGTCCGTCGCGACGGCACGGTACGCGCCCCGCGGCCGATCTGGGTCGTCCGCGCCGGCGATGACCTTTATGTACGGGCCGCCTACGGTCGGTGCAGTGGCTGGCATCGCGCCGCGCAGACAAGCGGCCGGGCGCGGATCTCGGCGGGTGGCGTCGAAAAGGACGTGACAGTCGAGAATGCCGACCGTGCCGTGCTCGACGAGGTGGATGTTGCCTACCGCGAGAAGTACGGCCGCCGCTACCAGAGCATCGTCGAGTCCATCAACGACGCCGATCACCGCGCCACCACGCTTCGGCTGATACCTCGGACGTGACACCTCCCGTCAACACCGACGACCCTGCCCGACACGAACCCCAGGAGAAGCTCCCTTCCTCCGGCGATCCTCCATGTGGACCTTTACGGAACCGCGGTGCTGCTCGAGGAGTTCGGAAGTGCCGTTGCACACGGCGGCGCTGGGGTGGTCATCGCTGCCGATGCTTCGCCCCGATCAGGTGACCGACTCTCTTCACGCGTACCAGCGGTCCAGTTGTGGAACGTGCACAGCCACGACCTGCTGGGACAGCTCAACGATCACGCCGGTGCTATCGCGAGCGTCGCGTTCAGTCCCGATGGACGCAGCCTCGCGGCCGCTGACATCCGAAGGGACCGTCGTGTTGTTGGACGTACAAAGCCGCCAGCCGCTCGGAGTTTCGCTGCACACCCATCAGCTCGTCAACAGCGTTGCCTACAGCCCCGACGGGCGGACCTTCGCCGCCGGGGGGTTCAACGGCAAGATGAGAGTGTGGCCTGGGGTGCCGTAGCGCATCGAGCCGAGCCCGAGCCTGTTTCGAGTTGCTGCAAACCGTCGCCGGCCTACGTTGAGTGACACACAATCTCTCTCCAAACCCGCTCATCACTACGCTCTGGCTTCGAGGATTCGTGTTACGTAACGCCCTCGTTTACGCGGACGGCAGCGCGCCGTAAGACACCGGCGATCTGTAAGCTAGCCGCGGCTCTGCGATGACTCGGATCTGTCGATTTGATATTCGAACGCGCCGATTCGGAGGACCAGATCGCGCCTATCTTGCAAAACCCCGGCTAGGGCCGGGGGCGGGGGCGCCTTGTCCTGCTGGTTGGCGATCGTAGATTTGTACCGTGGGTGATCGCATTGATGGTTCGGGATTGCGGTTGGCGGAGCTGGTCGCCGCGGTGTCGTTGGCAAGCGATCTGGGTTTGGGGCAGCCGATGGGGCATCTGGTGCGTTCGTGCCGGCTCGGGCTGCGGCTCGCCGATAGCGTTGGGCTGTCGGAGGAGGAGCGGGCCGTTGTCTACTACGTTGCGCTGCTCGGCTGGGTCGGTTGTCACGCGGAGTCTCACGAGCAGGCAGCGTGGTTCGGGGATGACATTGCGCTGAAGGCCGATCGCTATGAGGTCGACATGGCCGGGCGAGCGGGAATGAGCTTTGTGCTGCGCCATGTCGGTGCGGGCGGTTCGCCGTTGCGCCGCGCGCGCATGCTGCCGCCGCTGATCGCGTCAGGTGGGAAGGTCGCGGGCGCGTACGAGGGCACCCACTGCCAACTGGCTGGACAGGTCGCCGTCGGGTTGGGACTGGGTGTCGAGGTGCGGGACGCGCTCGCGCACGTGTTCGAGCGGTGGGATGGGAAGGGACGCCCGGAGGGCGTGCGGGGGGAGGATGTGGCGGTGGCGGCGCGGATCGTGCAGCTCGCCGGCGTGGTCGAGCGCCATCGGCGGGAGGGCGGCGTCGACGCGGCGGTCGAGGTCGCGCGCCGCCGCCGAGGCACGCAGTTCGCTCCCGCGCTCGTCGATCGCCTGTGCCTCGAGCCCGAGTTGATGCTGTCCGGCCTCGACGTCGTAACCAGCTGGGATGAGCTGATCGACGCCGAGCCGGCGCTACGGCCGGTGATGTCCGAGGTGCAGCTGGAGCGAGCGCTGGAGGCGATCGCCGACCTCGCGGACCTGAAATCCCCGTACACAACTGGTCATTCGCGCGGAGTCGCGGAGCTCGTCGGCGCCGCGGCTCGGGGCTGCGGCTTTTCCGTGGAGCAGGAAGTAGAGCTGCGCGGCGCGGCGCTGGTGCACGACCTGGGCCGGCTCGGCGTATCGAGCGCGATCTGGGACAAGCCCGGACCGCTCTCAGCGGAGGAGTTCGAGCGCGTGCGGATGTTTCCGTACTTCACGCAGCGGATGTTCTCCCGGTGCGCGCCACTGGCGCCACTGGCCGAGATCGGCGCTCAGCATCTCGAGCGCCTCGACGGCTCGGGCTATCCGCGCGGGTCGAGCGGCGCAGCGCTCTCGCCCGCGGTGCGACTGCTCGCGGCCGCCGACGCATATCAGGCGCTGCTCGAGCCGCGCGCGCATCGCCCGGAGTACACGCCTACAGAGGCAGGGCGAGTGCTCGGGGAGGAGGTCCGGGCAGGCAGGCTCGACGGCGACGCCGTGCACGCCGTGCTTGGTGCCGCTGGGCATCGCGTCGCTCGGCGCCGCGAGTGGCCGGCGGGATTGACCGCTCGCGAGGTCGAAGTGCTCGCACTCGCCGCGCAGGGGCAATCCAACAGGGAGATCGCCGATCGATTGGTGATATCCCCGAAGACGGTCGGCAACCACATAGAGCACATCTACGTGAAGATCGGCTGCTCCAGCCGCGCCGAGGCGAGCCTGTTCGCGATGCAACAAGGCCTGCTCGGCGAGCTGCGGGCCGCGCAAAGATAGGGCGAACGCCCCATGAAAGCGCAGCCGCGGTCGATCTAGCGTTCGCGTGCACTTCACGCACACCAGTAACGCTAGATCAGGAGTACTTCACATGCATATTCCCCTCACTCACCGCGTGTCCAGCACGACGACGAGGTCGTCGTGCTGGATCTCGACACGCGACATCGCCGAGGTCGACTCCGAGCCGAAGATCTCCGCAGCGACACGCCACCGCGCCGATTTCCTACAACCTCCTCGGGAAAAGATCAGCCACCTCGACCGATGCGCCGCACGCTCCGCGAAGCGAAACTCGCCGCCATCAGCGACCCGCACACGCCAAACCCCACCTGTCGGTCGACTAGCTGTAACCCCGCCGATGCCAACACAACTGCAGTGCTCTGATCCGCAAAATCGATTGTTCACTACCGGAACCTCGCCAGAGGCGGCGAGCGAAGCGGATCGCATGCTGCAACTGCGAGTCGCAATCGCCGCGCGACTCGAGCGCGGTGACACGCTCGACACCGTCGAGCGCGAGCTGATCGCCCTCTCGGAGCTGCCGGAAGAGCAGCGGGACGCGCTCTGGCTCTACGCCTGGTCGCACCCGAGGCGGCCCGCAGCCGACGCTCCACGGCTCTCCGTGTGGGCGGCGCTCGTCAACGCGCTCCTGATCTTCGTCGGGATCTACCGGTATTGAGCCGTGCTCGCGCTCGCCGTGTTCGGAGTCCCACGCAAACGGTTCGGTGTCGATGGTTTGCGCGCGCTGGGAAGCTGGCGACACAGGACCCCGGCGAGGAGGCGATCGCCGAGGTCGGCCTGGACGGGCTCCGGTTCCACGCACCGATCGTCTGCGGTGACACCGTCGATGCTGCGACCGAGGTGCTCGCCACCGAGCCCGTCCGGACCGCGAGGACGCGGGCCTGGTCCGGTTCAAGCACTGGGGCTTGGAGCCCGAGGGCACGATCGGGTTCGAGCGAGCGCACCATCCTGCTCAAGCGCGAAACACACCACCAAGGGAGACCCGATGACCCGCCTGCGCCGTTCCGAGCTCGCCGTCCCGGCGTCGAGCGAGAAGATGATCCGCAAGGCCGCGCAGAGCGCCGCCGACCTGGTGTTCCTGGACCTCGAGGACGCCGTCGCCCCGGCCGAGAAGGAGAACGCCCGCGAGCTCGCGATCCGCCTTCTCAATGAGCTCGACTGGGGGCAGCGTGTGCGCGCCGTGCGCGTCAACGACGCCGAGACCCGGTGGGCGCACGACGACGTGATCGAGGTACTCACCGGCGCCGGCGAGCACCTCGACGTCTTGATCCTCCCCAAGGTCAAGGCACCGCGCGACGTGTGGTTCTTCGAGACGCTCGTCTCCCAGCTCGAGGACAAGCTCGGACGCACACAGCCGATCGGTTTCGAGATCCTGATCGAGGAGGCCGAAGCGCTCGGCCGCGTCGAGGAGCCGCGTCGGCACGCATATTCGGTGCGGTGCTGCGCCGCGCCGAGCTGATCGCGGCGCGGGGCTGACGTGCGGGGCTGCATTCCGTTTCGTTAGTTGCAATGAGCTTTTCCGAGGATTGAACAGCCGATCGCAGGTTGACATAGGTTCCAACCTGTTTACGTGTTCCGGGCGTGGGCGGGGCGGCAGTCGTGGGGTGCGGCCAGTGCGCGAGGGTAGTCGGTTAGGGGGTTTGAGTCGAGTGGGGCATTTGACTGGAGCATTGAGGCGGCGGCGCAATGACTGATGAGCCCGTGGCCGGCGAAGAAGGCACGCGTCCACCCAACGAGCCGAGTGGCTCTGCACCGACGATGCCGGTCGGCAGCAATGACAAGGTTGTTGACAGCGCGAATGCCAAGCGCGTGGATGGGAACCTTGACGGCGTCGGCAGCGGAGGGACTCCCACCCGCGCGGACGAGGCCGGCGCCAAGGCGGCGGATCGGCGTCCCGGCAACCCGACCACAGGCGACACGACTGCTCCGGTGACGGCGTCGATCAGTCGCCTTTCGGTGCTAAAGGGGTTGTTGCTCTACGGGGCCGTCCTTACGTTCGCTGGGCTCTATATCTTCTTCATAGTCAAGATCTCGCAGGCTACGGGCAAACCGCCGTCGTTCGATACGGCGCTCACCTCCGCGGCGGCGGCCCTGGCCGGCGTGCTGGGATCGGCGTTTGCGCTCTACATAGGCACCCCGCTCAAGGAGACCGATACGAACGGTGCTCTGAGGCAACGGGAGCAGGACCAAGCTGATCCGGAGAAGAGCAACCAAGTTCTGCTGTTTCTCCATCGCGCACTGTCACTCGAGCCTGGTACCACGGCCGAGCCCAGCTGGCCGCGAGCGTTCGGCATTTGGGCCTACGCGGCTGTCGGCGCGGCGGTCGCGATCACGTATGTTCTCAACGAGCACCAAACGCCGGACATGATCAAGGCGCTGGCCGTCGCGTTTGGTGGCTACCTGCTCGCGTTGCTCCACAACGCGTACACGAAGAGCGGCAGTTGATCCATCGAGGCGAGCAGTGCCCGTTATGTCGCCCACGCGACGGTCTCAGCCAGAATGCCGCTCTTCGCGCGCGGCGCAGTAGTGTCGGTGGGCGATAGCACAGGCGAACGGGGTGTGGTTGTCAACGCGGGCAAGGCGATGGCTAGTGAGCTTTGATGAGTTTGGCGCAGTGTTGACGGCGGGTGTTGGGAGCCGGGCTGGCGTGAGTGTGCTGTAGCAGCGGGCCGGGGGATGGGTGATCGCGACAGACGCAGACCGATGGGGATCCGATTGGGGTCTTCAGTGAGGAGCGAGAAGTGACTGACAATCTGAATCTGTTGGGGCCTGATCAGGGTTCGGGCGAGCGGGTCGGGCTGGTGCTCTCGGGCGGCGGCGCGCGCGGCGCGTACGAGGCGGGGGTGTTGTCGGTGCTGGTTCCGGTGCTCGAGGCGCGGGGGGAGCGACCGAGGATCATCGTGGGGACGAGCGCCGGCGCGCTCACCGCCGCTTACCTGGCTGCTGAGGCGCGGCGGGGGTGGGTGAGCGCCGTTGAGGCGGGATGTGACGTGTGGCGGAAGCTAGGGTACGGGCAGGTGCTCGGTCCGCTGCTGTCCGCGCGGGAGCTCGGCCGCGGTCTGCGCTATGGGTTGGAGTTTGTTGGCGTCCCGGTCCGGGGAGCGGCGAGCGTGCTGGACAACGCGCCGCTGGCGGACACGCTCGAGCGGCTGGTCTCGTTCGAGCAGCTGGCGGAGAACGTCCGGGAGGGTGTGATCGACACGGCGGCCGTGGCCGCGACGTCGTATGACACGGGCCACAGTGTCGTGTTTTACGAGCGCTCGGCGGGCGGGCAGCCGGTTGAGAATGATCCCGTGCGGGCGATCGACTACGCGCCGACGCGGCTTGCGGGCGTGCATGTGCGCGCATCCGCCGCGATCGAGGCGCTGTTCCCGGCGGTCGAGGTGACCGAGCCGGCTGACGCGGACGGCTGGTATGGCGATGGCGGGACGAGCCTGAACACGCCGTTGAAGCCGGCGCTCGCGTTTGGCGCCGAGCGGCTGATCGTGATCGGCCTGAACTCGATCGGCAGCAGCCGGCAGGCCACGGCGATGCGTCCCGCGGACGCGTTCGACGGTGCCGCGCAGGCGCTGCAGGCGCTGCTCGCCGACCAGCTCGCGAACGATGTCGCGACGCTCGCGACGATCAACCAGGTCCTGGCAGCCCGCGGGCCCGAGGCGCCGGACGACGAGGCCACTGGGCAGCGCCGGGTGATCCCGTACATGTTCGTCGCCCCGCGCGAGCGGTTCGCGGTCGGCCGGCTTGCGAGCGCGATCTACCGCGAGCACTACGCGGGCCTCAGCGGGCTGCGGCACGGACTCAACCTGGGGCTGTTGGGGCGGCTGTTGGACGCGACTCGCAACGGTGCCCGCGGTGACCTGTTCAGCTACGTCTTCTTCGCGCCCGAGTTCACCGAGGCATTGATCGAGCAGGGCCGCCGCGATGCCAAATGGTGGCTCGAGCAGGAGCACGACGATGGTCCCTGGCGCGTCGGTGACCCGCCCGTCGTAGGCAGCCCGCGCCGCGCCGCGCCGCGCCGACGACCTCGCGCCGCAGCGGCGATCGGGGGTGGACGATGAGCACGTCCAGCGCACGCTCGCGGCCGAGCGCGACTGGCGCGCTCGTCGGCGAGACCATCGCGCTTGGCTGCAGGCTCGTGTCACCGGTGCTGGGAGCGCCTACCTCGCTGTCGGTGCCGATGTGCGATCCCCCACCGCGGGTGCGCGTGCTCGCGTCCGGGCTCGGGCTGCTCGAGTCCGCGATCGTCGACGGGCAGGGCCGGCTGTTCTTCACCAGCCAGACCTGGGACGGGCTCACGGGCGCGGTGCTGCGGATGGACCACCCCGACGCCGCGCCGGTCGAGCTCGCGGGCGGGATCGTGAGTCCGGGTGGGCTGGCGTTCGACGAGCGTGGGATGCTGCTCGTCGGCTTCGGCGACAGCCCGCAGGGCGGCCTGATCGGCAACGTCGCCGGGCTCGCCGGCCTGCTCCTGCTCAACCCCGACAGCGGCGAGCGCGAGACCTGGATCACCGGGCTGGGGATGGCGAACGGGGTCGCGCGCGCCGCCGACGGAACGATCTTCGCCTCCAACGACTTTGGCACGCATATCGATCGCGTCGACCGCTATGGCAACGTGCACCGCCGCTGGGCGCGAGTCCCGTCCGCCAACGGCCTCGCGATCGACCCCACCGGCCGCTACCTGTACGCGTCACAAACGTTCGCACCGGCGGCCGTCAAGCGCGTCGAGATCGCCAACCCCACCAACGTCACCACCCACGCGCGGCCCGGCCCGCTCGCCCAAGCGGCCGCCCTCGACGGCCTCGCGATCGATCACACCGGACGCCTGTACGTGGCCGCCAACGGCGCCGGCCAAATCTGGCGCATCGAACCCAACGGCAGCATCCGCGCGCTCGCGCGCGGTCTCAAATGCCCCAGCGCAGTCGCGATCGGACACGGAACCGAACGCTTCCACAAACGCAACCTGTACGCCGTCACCTTCCACGGCGAAATCGTCGAACTCGCGAACGGCGCACGCTAGCCTGACTTTCGCGTGCCCACTCCGCCCCTGCCACCGTAGGCTGCCAGCGGCGATCCTCGAGTTGCACGCGCTGTGGGCGCTCGCACGGCTAGACCGCGGTGCCCGGCTGCTTCGGGGCGCGGCGCAGGCGCTGGCGGGTCCGCAGCGTGTCAGCGGCAGTGCGGCCGTCGACAACCTCCGCGTCGCCGGGGTCTGACGTCGGCGTCGCTCACCGGTAGGCACGGGGCAGCTGCAACTCGGCTGATGCGAGCTCTGTTGGCCCAAACGGCTCGGGCGGCCAGAACCACCCGAGCCGCGTGGCCAGCTCGTCGGCTGTGAGGTTGATCAGCGCGCTCCCAGCCGCCGCGTGGTACCCATCGGCGCGCAGGGCAAGCCAATCCACCTTGCGCTTCGCAGGGTCGACGATCAGCAACTCCTCGACGTGATGCGCGGCGTAGAAGCCGAGCTTGTCCCACGTCTCGTCGCCCGGGGAGACGATCTCGACCATGAGCGCCGCGGTCGGGTGCCACAGCGGCGCGGCAGGCAGGCGGTGCACGGCGAGGTCCGGCACCCGGTAGTCGTCCTTGCTCTCGCCGATCGCGGCCGCGGTTCGAATTCTTGGGTTCGCGTCCGTCCCGGCGCTCGCGACCCGACCGCACGGCCGAGCCCGCCCCGGCCCGCGTCCGCTGCGGCCCGCGTCCGCTGCGGCCCCCCGCTCGACCGCCTAACGAACCCTCGACCCGCGCGTCTCGACCCGCCGGATCTCGCCCAGCACTACCTGGAACCCCTGGCGGTAGCCGCGTAGGTAGTCGTTCTCGTGCTGCTCGTCGAGCAGGTGGCGTGCGCCGAGCGCCTCGAGGCAATAGCGTCGCAGGTCCTCCACCGTGTGCTCGACCCGGGCAGCGTGCTGCTGGGCGCGCCACAGCGCGGCACGCTGGCCGCTGCACCGAGCGTCGCGGCTCTGGGCGTCAAGCTGCGCGAGCGTGGCTCGGATCGCGGGGATCAGTTCCATGGCCAGCACGGGACCAGTCCTAGGGTGTGTGGTGTGGCGACGACAAGGCGGGGAGGCGGGCTCAGTCCGCCGGCGTGATCTGGAACGTGAACATCCGCCTGGCCTCGATCCGCGCATAGACCGGCGGCCGGGGTGGCTCCTGGCCGCCGTCACCCCGATCCAGGAACCGCTCGAATTCCGGGCCGTAGCGCGGCACGTAGACCTCGAGCAGGGCTCGTCGCACGTCTTGGCCGGCGGCTCCCCGGATATCGACCGGGACCGCGCGACCGTGTGCGGTCACGGCGAACTCCTCACTCGGAAGATGGGTTGCGCTCACCTCCGGGCGTGTGCGGATGTGGCGCCAGCGGACGGAGTCGGGCGCGGTTCCGAAGTGAAACGCCCCCCGGAAGAAGATGCCGTCGACCGGTCCCACAATCGGTCGTCCGTCGGCGGTGACGGTCGCGAGTGCGAGCAGCCGCATCCCGGTCAACCGGCCGACGAGCTCCTCGGCGCTCACGCGGCGATCGGGCCGGATGATGCCCTTCAGATGCGGTCCAGCCGCGGCGTAGCTACGGTCGAGCAGGTCCTGTAGCGCTCGCACGTCATCCGTGGTCTCGTGCACCAGCCGATTGAAGCAGCAGCGTGCTCCCGTCGCGCTCCTACGCCACAATCGGGCCCGCGTTGACCGTCCTCGCGATCCTGTTCTGGCTCTCGACCGGCCTGTTGCTGTACGCGCACGTCGGTTACGGCGTGCTGCTCGCCCTGATGGCGCGGGTGCGCCACCGGCCGCAACCGGCGCCGGTCGAGGCGGACAGACTGCCGATGGTGTCGGTGATCGTCGCCGCGTACGCCGAGGAGAATGTGATCGCCGACCGGATCGCGAACCTGCGTGCGCTCGACTATCCGAGCGAGCGCCTCGAGCTGATCGTCGCGTGCGACGGCTCACCTGATCAGACCGTGGCGCGGGCGCGCGAGGCCGGCGCCGATCTCGTGCTCGAGCTCCCCCGTGAGGGCAAGATCCGCGCCCAGGACGCGGCGGTCGATAGGGCGAGTGGAACGTTCGTGGCGTTCTCGGATGCGAACGTGCGCTGGGAGCCGGAGGCGCTCCGGGCGCTGATCGCTCCGTTCGCCGACCCGCGCGTCGGATATGTCTGCGGCGACGTCCGCCTGGTCAGCGAGCGGGGTACGAACCAGGAGGGGCTGTACTGGCGCTACGAAATGGCACTGCGTGCGCTCGAGTCGCGGGTTCGGTCCGTCACCGGCGGCAACGGCGCGATTTATGCCACCCGCCGCGAGACGTATCTCGTCGTCGACCCGATCATGGGCCACGATCTCTCGTTCCCATTCAACATGGTCAAGCGCGGCTGGCTCGCCGTGTATGTGCCGGAGGCGCGCGCGAGCGAGAAGATGGTCCCGACGATCGAGGGTGAGTTCGCCCGCAAGCGGCGAATGATGAGCCACACCTGGCCGATCGTGCTCAGGGGAGGGATGCTCTCTCCACGCGGCTACGACCCGCTGTATGCGCTGATGATCATCTCCCACCGAATCCTGCGCTACGCATCGCCGCTCCTGCATCTGATCATGCTCGCCACCAGCGTCGCCCTGATCGGCCATGGCTGGGTCTATCTCGTCGCCGTCGTGCTCCAGGTCGGGGTTCTCGTCGCTGCCGCACTCGCTCGGTTGGTGCCCGTGCGCCCGTTTCTGGTCGCTCGCTATTACGTCTTGACGACCGCGTCGCTGGCCGCCGGGCTGTGGGACTGGCTCGCACGCGGCACGGCGGCCGGCTGGGAGCCGGCGGAGGGGACGAGGTGAAGCTCGCACGCGGCACGTCGGCCGGCTGGGAGCCGGCGGAGGGGACGAGGTGAACCGCGCCCGACGCACAGCGCAGGCAATCATCACGCGCTCGTTCGACATTGCGATCGCGCTGGTTGGCTCGATCGTCTCGGCGCCGGTGATCGCGGTGCTGTGCGTCGCAATCAGGCTCGAGTCGCCCGGCTCGGCGATCTACCGCCAGACGCGCGTCGGCTTGGACGGCACGCTGTTCTCGATCTACAAGCTGCGTACGATGGTGCGCGGGGCGGAGTTCACCGGCGCGGGGTTGGCGATCCAGGAGGGCGATGATCGGATCACGCGCCTTGGTGCCGTCCTTCGGCGCTACTCGCTCGACGAGCTGCCGAACCTCTGGAACGTCCTGCGCGGAGAGATGTCGATCGTCGGGCCTCGGCCGACCCTGCAGGTTCAGGTGGAGCAGTACTCCGAGCTCCAGCGTGGCCGTCTCAAAGTCAAGCCGGGGATGACGGGATGGGCGCAGATCAACGGTCGCGCATCGTTGCCGTGGTCTGAGCGAATCGAGCTCGACCTCTGGTACGTCGAGCACCGCTCGCTGATGCTCGACCTGAAGATCGCGGCGAGGACGGTCGAGATGGTGTTGACCGGCCACGGGCTGTACAAGGGAGAGGCAGGCGGATGGCAGCCCCCGAGCGCCACCTAGCCGCCCGGGACCTGGCAACCAACGACGTGTCCGTCCGCGACGTGAATGGACGCGACGTCGGCGTGTTGCTGACGGGCGTCGGCAAGCGCTACGACATCGTGTCCGCGTTCGCTCAGCACGCCACCGTCGTCGCGGCCGACCCGAATCCGCTCGCCCCTGCACGGTACGCCGCAGACCATCGCTGCGCCGTGCCGAGGATCGACGACCCGGCGTACGTGCCTGCGCTCGAGCAGTTGTGCGCGGAGCACAGCGTTCGCGCGGTCGTTCCGTTGACGGATCTCGACATCGAGGTGCTCGCGCACGCCCGCGCCAGAGGCCGGCTGCCGGCATTCGTCCCGGATCCCGAGATTGCCCGCGCGACGTTCGACAAGTACGAAGCGCATCTGCTGCTGGAGCGGCTCGGATTGCCCTCGCCCCCGACGGCGCTGCCGGGCGAGCGCGTGGAGCGCTTTCCCGTAATGGTCAAACCGCGACAGGGATCGGGCGCACGCTCGATCCATCGGGCCGACGACGCCCACGCGGCCGAGTTCTTCGTCAACTATGTCCGCGAGCCGGTGATGGTTCAGTGGTTGATGGACGGGCCCGAGTTCTCGATCGACACGCTGTCGGATCTGCGCGGCCGGTGCCTGAACGCGATCCCGCGCACGATGATCGAATCGCGCGGCGGCGAGTCGATCAAAGGCAAAGTGATCGCCGACGGCGAGCTCGTCGATCTCGGCCGGCGCGTCGTCGAGGCGCTCGGGGTGCGCGGCCCGTGCACGGTGCAGGTGTTCCGAGACAAGGAGATCGGAATCGGCATCACAGACGTCAACACGCGCTTTGGTGGGGCGTTTCCGGCCCCGATGTACGCGGCACTTCCGGGACGGACGTTTCCGGAGTTGATCGTGCGGATGGCTCGGGGCGAGGAGCTCGAGCCTCATGTGGGTCAATTCCGCGCCGGGATCACGTTCACGCGGTACTTCTGGCAACTCGAGCTCGACGAGCAGCTGCGACCAACCGCCCGTGACATCGTCGATCCCCCTGGGCCGCCCCGTCCCAGATAGGTACGCCGTTTCGGCCAAAGCGTTCCGCAATCGTTTGCCGCTGTGGTCTCGTGATTTTTGAACCCCGCGATGGCCTTTTTGGCTTTAATCTGCAAATGGAAGCCAGCACGGTGCCGGGGCTTGCACCGGTGGGGGCAACGGGGTCGGCGTCCCCTACGCTGCTCAGGCTCGCCTCGGACACACACTTGGTCGCGTTGGTCAGGGAAGGCCGAGCGGCGGCGTTCGAGACCGTCTACGACCGCCACCACCGCGCGATTCTGTCGTTCTGCCGTCACATGCTCGGCGATGCGGAGGAGGCGCAAGACGCTGTCCAGCACACGTTCCTCGCCGCGTACAACGACCTGATCGCCTCGGACAAGGCGATCCACCTGCGGGCGTGGCTGTTCACAATCGCGCGCAACCGCTGCTACTCCGTGCTCCGCGCCCGGCGCGAGCAGCCCGCCGCCGACCTGGTCGACGGTGCCACAGAGGGCCTGGCCACGCAGGTCCAGCGGCGGCAAGACCTCCGCGATCTGATCGTCGATATGCGCCGGCTCCCCGATGACCAGCGGGCGGCGCTGGTGCTGGCCGAGCTCGATGCGCTCACGCACGAGGAGATCGGCGGCGTGCTCGGCGTGCCGCGCGAGAAGGTCAAGGCGCTCGTGTTCCAGGCGCGCGAATCGCTCGTTGCGAGTCGTGCCGCGCGCGACACCGACTGCGCCGAGATCCGCGAGCAGCTCGCCAGCCTTCACGGCGGAGGCCTGCGACGCGGCAACATCCGGCGCCACCTGCGCGAGTGTTCGGGTTGCCGCGAGTTCCGAACGCAGATCGACCGCCAGCGTCACCGACTCGCGATCGTGCTGCCGGCAGCGACGACGGTGGCGTTGAGGAATGCGGTGCTGAGCGGGGCGGCTGGGACGACCGCCGGCGTCGCCGCCACGCGCGGAGGGGGACTCGTGGCTACGTGGGCGCTCAAGGGCGGGATCGTCAAGGGTGTACTTGGCGTGCTCGTTGCGGGCGTGGGGACGGCGGGGATCGTCGCCGCCCGAGAGCTGCCGTTCGGCTCGGGTGACGCGCGAGCGCACGCCCGACCTCCCGCGCACTCGGCGAGCCATACCCGAATCCCGATTCGGGCAACGGCCGGCACCCGACGCGTATTGTCCGACGCTGCCGTCGGCTATGGGCGCGTCCTGTCCGACGCCACGGTCGGCAACGGGCGCGTCTTGTCCGCCGCTACTACCGGCAACCGGCGCGTCTTGTCCGGCCGCTCGGGCTCGCTTGCACGCGGCCACCAGGCTCGCCCGCGGGCCGCGGGCCAGATCGAGCCGTTCGGCGCTCCCGTCCCGCGCAGCCCGCGCAACGTGCACCGGTCCCGGCACGCCCGTTCGGTGGCGCTCGGCCGGTTCAACCTGGCGTTCCCGGGCGGCGCGAGGGTCCGGATCAAGGTTCTGCAGCCAGGTGCGTCTTCCAGTTCCCGCTCGCCGGTAGTTGCACCGGTCATCGCTTCCCCGCTCGCGTCGGCGACGCAAGACGCCGGCGGCTCAGATCCGGATCCGGTCGACGGGATCGTCCCCGGCGAGGGGCTGGGCGACACCAACCTCAACAGGGTCGTCATCGGCGGCGCGGGCACGGTGGGCAACGCGCACGGCTCGATCAACAGCGGCTCCACGACCGGCCCCGGTGGCGGCGCTCCGGGAAGCACACCTGGCGCCACGGGTACCAGCGGTCCTGGAAGCACACTTGGCGCCACGGGTACCAGCAGTCCTGGAAGCACTCCTGGCGCCACGGGTAGCAGCGGTCCTGGAAGCACATCCGGCGGCTCGGGTACCAGCGCAGCACCTACCACATCTGGCGGCTCGGGATCCAGCACCCCCGGCGGCCCACCTGGGGGCTTGGGTAGCGGCGCTCTGGGCAGCACATCCGGCCGCAGCGCCTGGAACCCAGGCTCAGCCGAGGACGCGACCTCTGATGTGGCGGTCGGCTACGGGCACGCCTCAGCGAGGTCGCTGACGGGTGGCGCCGGTGCTCCAACGGTGGACGGCGGGCGCAGTGCCGAGGGCAGGGTGGACTCGAGCTCCCGCGCGGCCGTCGACGCCGCGGTCCATTCGTCGCTACCGTCCAGAAACTAAGGTGGCGGGAGAGCGCCACGGCACTGAAACGAGGAGGTCTTCTTACATGGCGAAAGCTCCACGATCGCTCGGCGGCCGGGTCGTCGCCATCACGGGTGGCGGCCGCGGGATCGGGCGTGCGACCGCGGCTGCCCTGATCGCTCAGGGCGCACGCGTCGCGATCGGCGACATCGCATACGAGCTCGCACAGCAAACGGCCGGCGAGCTCGGCTCGGGCACGATCGGCCTGCGGGTCGATGTGACGGATCGGGACAGCTTCGCGAGCTTCCTGGACGCCGTCGAAGCGCAGCTTGGGCCGCTTGACGTTTTGGTCAACAACGCCGGGATCATGCCGGTCGGGCCGTTTCTCGAGGAGACTGATGCCACTGCACGATCGCAGGTGGACATCAACCTCTACGGCGTGATCACCGGATCGAAGCTCGCGCTGGAGCGGTTCGCCGCGCGCCGCCATGGCCATCTCGTCAACATCGCTTCGATTGCCGGAAAGTCGGGCGCCCCATGCGGGGCGACGTACTGCGCGACCAAGCACGCCGTCGTGGGTCTGAGCGACTCCCTGCGCCGGGAGTTTCGTAGCGCGGGCGTCGACGTCAGCGTGGTGATTCCGGTTGGCACGAACACGGAGCTGTACTCCGGGCTTCCCCAGCTGCGCGGACTCAAGACACCGGAGCCTGACGACGTCGCCGCGGCGATCGTCGACGCGCTCCGGACGGGGCGCTTCGAGGTCTACGTGCCGAAGGTGATGGGCCTGGTGGTTCGCTCCACGGCGCTCGTCCCACTCCGGGTCGCAGATGCACTCGGGAGCCTGCTCGGGGTCGATCGGGCGTTCACCGCACCCGACCACGCCGCGCGCGCAGCCTACGATGCGCGAATGGCGGACACGGCAGCGTCCGCCAAGCAGGTCAGATCCGACAAGCAGGCCACCGCGGTCGCGACCGCCGAGGAGGCTGAGAAGCAGCCGGTTTAGGACTCTGAGCGCCCGGCCGGGAAGGGTGTGCTGTAGTCCTTCCCGGCCCCGCCCGCGTGCCAGTGGCAGCACCGGATCCGCGTCGGCCCAGAAGCACCGGATCCGAGTCGGCCCAGAGGATCAACTTCGGGCGCGTGTCCGAGCGCATCGCGTCGAGCACGCGACCGCCGGCCGCGTACCGTCCTCGATCACCGTCGACGCATCCGATGCGACCGTGATCTCGATCGTGTCAGGCTCGCGCGCCCACGCGATCAAGTTCAGCGCCTGAAGTCGGTCGAGCATCGCTTGAAGCGCTCGCGCCTGGGCCTCGGTTGCATACAGCCGCGCGATCTGAAACGTGTAGCCGGTCGTCGCCTCGGGATCGCTGATACCGAGCCGTTGTTGATAGCGCCTGTCGCTGACCGTGCTGACGACGATCAGTGGGGCGCGCACTGCGGACAGGGCCTGGACCCGCGCGGCGAGCGCGATCAGCAATTCGAGCGCGGCGGGGCGCAACCCGCGGTACAGCGCGACGGGCGCCCCGACGCGCCCCGCGAATGCACCCATGCCCGGGTCATAGGCGAGGCCGAGCGCCCCGGGGTTCGAGGGCAGTCGTACGATCACGTGGTCGACGTACGCCGCCGCGAGCCGGCTCGGGTTCGCGAACGACTGCGTGCTCCCGGGAGGATGGAGCACGTCGGCGATCGTGTCAGTCGCGGTCTCGAGCGACGCGAGCCGCGCGAGTGCGCCCGGCTGCGTCCGGTAGGCGTCCATGATCTGCGCCGCCGCGAGCACACGCCAGTAGTACAGCCAGGAGTCGTCGGTGAAGCCGGACAGAAGCTCGTAGGCGGCCGCGTGACGGTCCGGCGCGATGTCGAAGTAGAGCTGCACGTACGGGACCGCGACTCCGCCGTCGTACTCGTCGAGCACGCTCTGAAGGTTGCCGATCCCCATGTGGTAGGACTCGACCGCCAGATCTGAGCGCCCGAAATGGCGCTCGGCGAGCTCGAGGTAGCGCACGGTCGCGGCCAGAGCCAGACGCGGAACGAAGCGGTCGTCGACAAGTGACCGCTCGTGGTCCAAGCGGGCCGCCGCCCCGGTCCGACCCTGCGCGTAGGCGACCTCGATCTGCTCTGTCAGGCGCCTCGAGCGAGCGAGGTCGATGTGCATCCCCAGCAGCGCTTGGCCCGTGTGCGCCAGGATCTGCGTGAGCCCGGCCGCGTCGGCGACATCGGCTCCGGCGATCACGTTCGGACGGCCGGCGCTCTCGAGGAACACGATCGCCTCGAGGATGTTCGGGTCGATCCCGGAGCCGGCGGTCGCGGCGTCGATCAGCGGGCGATACGCCGCCACCCTCGCGGCGGTCGCGATCACGCCCCCGGGGCTATTGAGGTACAGGACCTGCGCGTTGCCCGCAGTCGCCCGCTCGACGTAGTCCGCCGCCCGTGCGGGGTCATACGCGAACGGATCCACTCCGAGCGGGGCCGCGTGCATCGCGGTCGGAGCGGGCAGCGGCGGCAGTCGTTCGCGCCCGACGAGCGCCGACACGATTGCAGTCGCGATCAGCGCCACCGCGGCGGCGGCGAGAATCAGGATTACGCGCCGCCGCGCTCGGGGCCGCCGCCGGCGCGCTCGCGGTGTCAGGGCCTGTAGACCAGTGACAGCGGGTCGCAGCGCGCAGCCGATGCGGCGGTCACGTGGCTGGGAAACACCTTCCAGCCGCTGCCGCTGATCGGGTAGATGTTCACCAGCGGATGGGGGTTCAGCTGCTCGACGGTCTGGCTGACGTACAGCTCGCCGATCTTCACGTCCATGTACCACGCCAGCGCACTCTGGTACGCGATCGGGATGTGCGGCTGCCCGCAGGCGAGGATCCGCGACGCGCCGAGCCGCGTCACGGCCCCCGAGAGGCGATCGATGACCACCGTCCTGGCGCGCTGCTGAGCGAGATCCGCGCGCTCCAGCTTGTACTGGTGATGGGCCGCGGGAAGGATCGAGCCGGCGAGCGCGATCACGGCGATCGCGGTTCCCCAGCTGCCGATCTGGGTTGCCAGCGACGAGCTGATCCGGACCCGGCTGAGCCGCCGCGCGAGCCGGGAGAGCAGCGCCGGAAGCTCGAGGATCACCCGGCCCACGAACACGCCCGCGAGCACGACCACGATCGCCCCCGGCTCGAACATGTAGCGCGGCACGGCCGGGAAGCCGTGTAGCGCGAACGCGACCTCGATCAGTACCCACACAGCCGCTCCTGCGACCAGCAACAAGATCGCCCGCTCGCGCCGGTAAGCGGCCAGCGCCACCGTGACCAGCGCCGCGATCCAGACCGGAGTCGGCTCCAGCTCGAGGAAGCGGTGGATCGTCCCGACGATCTTGTTGCCGTGCACCGCCCGTGGCGAGTTCTCGGCGATGTTGCCCGCGGTCAGCAAGCTCTTCGAGGTGATGCCCGGGATTCCGAACCAGAGCACGAGCAACAGCACGGCCGATGCGATCAGCCAGCGGCGGTAAGCCGGGATCGAGCGCCACAGCCACAGTCCCGCGAGGATCCAGAACGGCCATACCTCGGGCCGGCCGAGCGCGCCCAGCCACCACAGCCAGAACGCCCACCGGTGCCGACCGCAGAGATGGCAGTCGATCGCGGCCAGGCAGATCGAGACGATCATCGTGTCGGACTCCGCGCTGAGGATGTAGTGCGTGTAGTTGAAGTTCCCAACCGGGTCGGTCATTGCGAACATGAGCAGGGCGGCGAACAGCCCCGCGGCGTAGGCCGCATACCGCCGCGCGGGATCTGCGCTCGTGAGCCGGAACGCGATCCGCCACGCGAAGATCGGACCGCTGAGGGAGATCGCCACGGACGCGACCATCCACAACCACAGCGCGTAATGGCCGGCGACGGCGAACGGAACCGTGAACAGGAACGGAAGCGGTTTCCAGGAGGGAGCGCCGTTCGTGTCGAGCTTCACGTGGATCGTCAGCTTGCCCCACACAAGCCAGCCGTAGGGGTCATACCCGGGCCGGACGCGCGCCCACAGCACGATCACCAGCGAGAGCAGCAACAGCGCGGCGGCTGCCAGCACCCACCGGTACTTGTGCACCAAGCTGGACACCGATGGGCGAGGCGAGGCGACGCTCTGCTGCGGGGTAGCCGGAGCCTCGATCGGCGGGGCTTCGATGGTTTGCTCGGTCACAAGGAAACGAGGACGGTCGCAGCTACGAGACGGGGGACGCGGCCCGCGGCGACGGAGACGAAGGTATCAGTCCAGGCGGAGAACCCGCGGCGGCATCCTCCCAGATCGCGTAACCTTACGGCACCCTTACGGCGCGGCCGGTCTACTTCCGTGTGGCCGGTCGGCTATCCTCGTGCGCTCGAGGCTAGCGATCGCTTTCGCTCTCGCCGATTGACGGACCGCCTCGCAGGCCGGCGAGCGCTGATGATCGAATTCGAAGTCGAAGGCACTGGAGCATGCATATATGCGGATCTTGGTTCTAGGCGGTGACGGATACCTTGGATGGCCGACGGCCCTCCATCTCTCGGCCGCGGGTCACGACGTGGCGGTGGCGGACAACTTCGCCCGGCGTGGCTATGACGAGGAGCTGGGTGTCGAGAGTCTGGTGCCGATCGCGACGCTCGAGGAACGGATCGCGGCCTGGGCTGAGATTGCCGGCACGTCGATCAAGCCATACGTCGGCGACTTGTGCGACGGCCCGTTCGTCCATGCGATGGTGGCCGATTTTCGCCCCGACACGATCGTTCACTTCGGCGAGCAACGGGCCGCGCCGTACTCGATGATCGATCAGGCGCACGCCGTGTACACGCAGACCAACAACGTGATCGGCACGCTCAACGTGATGTACGCGATCGCCGACATCGACCGCGACATCCACCTCGTGAAGCTCGGCACGATGGGCGAGTACGGAACCCCGAACATCGACATCGAAGAGGGGTGGATCACGATCCAGCACAACGGCCGCACCGACACCGTGATGTACCCGAAGCGGCCGGGCTCCTTCTACCACCTGTCGAAAGTGCACGACAGCCACAACATCGAGTTCGGCTGCCGGATCTGGGGGCTGCGTGCGACGGATCTCAACCAGGGCGTCGTGTACGGCGCCGATACCGAGCAGACGAAGCTTGATCCGCGGTTGGCGACACGGTTCGACTACGACGGCGTGTTCGGCACGGTTCTGAATCGGATGGTGATCCAGGCCGTGCTCGGCCATCCGCTCACCGTCTACGGCAACGGGACCCAGACGCGCGGGCTGATCAACATCGTCGACACCGCGGAGTGCGTACGGATCGCCTCCGAGACTCCGGCCGCGCCTGGGGAGTTCCGGGTATTCAACCAGTTCACCGAGCAGATGTCGGTGCGTCAGATTGCCGACACGGTCGCTGCCGAATATCCGGGCGAGTGCGTGCTCGACGAGGTGGATAATCCTCGCGTCGAGGCGGAGAACCACTACTACAACGCGAAGCATTCCGCGCTCGAGGACCTCGGCCTGAAACCGACGTTGCTGAGCATGACCCTGATCGACCATCTGTTCGAGGTCGTGGAGCGCCACAAGGACCGCGTCGACCTGTCCGCGATCATGCCCACGGTGCACTGGCGCGACACCGCGAGCGAGTTGCCCCGCGCCGCGAGCGAACTCGCCAAGACGTAGTCGTGGCTTCGCTCCGCGATCGCCGCGTCCTGGTCACGGGCGGATCGGGCTTCATCGGCCGCCACGTAGTTGCAGACCTGAGGTATGCCGGTGCGTACGTCCGCGTCGTTGACTCCAAGCCGCATCCCGACCCAGAGGTCGAGATCGTCGAGGGCGACCTCGCGGACGGCGCCGTTCTGAACGCGGCGCTTGACGGCGGATTTGACGGGGTCATCCACCTCGCTGCCGTGACGTCGGTCCTGCGTTCGCTCGAGCACCCTGCGCTCACGTATCGCACGAACGTGGCCGCGACCGCGGGTCTCCTGGAAGCCGCCCGTGACGCGGGTGCGACGTCGCTCGTGTTCGCCTCGACGAACGCCGTCGCCGGTCCCAGCGAGGCACCGGCGATCACTGAATCGGCCGCGCTGCGGCCGCTGACGCCATACGGTGCCACCAAGGCAGCCGGCGAGATGCTGATGTCGGCCTACACCGCGTCCTACGGGCTGCGCTGCGCTTGCCTGCGCCTGACCAACGTCTACGGCCCGGGGATGCAGGCGAAGGACAGCATCGTCGCGCGGCTGATGCGCGCGATTCGCCTCGGGACGACGTTTGAGATCTACGGCGACGGTAGGCAGGTGCGCGACTATGTGCATGTGGCCGACGTGATCGCCGCGATGCGACTGGCGCTGCAGCGCGATGACTGGCACGGCCCGATCGTGATCGGGACGGGCAGGTCGCTGTCGGTGCTCGACGTCGTCGACGCGGTCCGCCGCGTCACCGGAGTCGAGCTTCAGGTTCGTCGCGGCGCCGCGAGGCCGGGCGAGATGCCGGCTGTGATCGTCGACCCGGGACGGGCTCTGGACGCCGGCTGGCAGCCGCGCTACGACCTTCTCGAGGGGCTCGCAGGGGTCTGGGACGAATGGTCGCGGGCGGATCTGGAGGCGATCGCAGCCGGCGCTCCCGCCGCCCCCGTCGCCGCCGGAGGCGGTCGATGACCCTCGTGCACCCCAAGCCGTTCGCGACGGACGCTGAGCTCGCGAGTCTGGAGCCGGCCGAGCGCGACGCGGCCGCCGCGTTCCTCGCCGTCCATCCCGTCGGTGCCGGCGCACCGCTGGCGGTGGTGATCCCGGCCTACAACGAAGAGCCGACGGTCGCCGCCGTCGTCGCGGAGATCCCGCCGGACGCCGCCGGGCTTCAGATCGAGACGATCGTGGTCGTCGACGGAGCCCGGGACGCAACCGCGTCGCGCGCTGCGGAGGCGGGCGCGCTCGTCTGCGACGTCCCGGTCAATCGTGGTCAGGGCGCCGCGTTGCGCCTCGGCTACTGGCTTGCCCGCGCCCGCGGCGCGCGCGTGATCGCGACGATCGACGCCGACGGGCAGTACGAGCCCGAGGAGTTGGCGCGCGTGGTCGAGCCGATCCTCGCCGGCCGGGCCGATTTCGTATCGGGCTCGCGTCGCCTGGGGGCGGAGCTGACCAGCGACCGCGTCCGCCACCTCGGCGTGATCGTGTTCGGGGCCTTGATCAGCGTCCTCGTTCGCCAGCGCGTCTCCGACCCGGCGTGCGGGGTACGCGCGATGCGCGCCGAGCTCACCGCCGCGGTCAGACTCGAGCAGCCGCAGTATCAGGCCTCGGAGCTGATGATCAGCGCGGCGCTGAACGGGTTCCGGCTTGCCGAGGTGCCGACCACGATGCGCGATCGCGGCGTGCACGCGACGGGCACCAAGAAGGGCGGGAACTTCGGCTACGGGGTGCGGTTCGCCCGCGCGGCCATCCAGACCTGGCGACGGGACCGCAACGCCGCCCGGACGCGGCTGCGCCCCGAGAACACCCAGTGCTCGTAGGCGATGAACTTCGCCGCGAACAGAATCGCCTGAACGAGCACGTAAGAGGCGGTCACGAGCGTGACCCGAATTCCGTGATGCGCCGGAATGCTTTCGACCTGCTCCTGAGTCCAACCCGTGGCCAGTGAGGACAGGACCAGCGCCAAGATCGAGACGGCGAGGTAGCCGACGATCTCGCGCCCGATCGCGACGCGACCCCTCAGCCGCCAGGCCCAGCGGCGGTTGAGGATCCAGTTCGGAACCGCGCCCGCGACGAACGCGGCCACGGAGCAAGCCGTGGTGCCGACCCCCAGCACGTACAGAAGCGCGAACACCACCACGCTCGTTGCGAGCGCCACGACCGAGCCGAGCGCGTAGCGGGTGATGCGCGTCCCGAGAGGCGAGGAACGCAAACGCTGATAAAGGTTCTCGATCACCAACCACCGATCGTATCGAGTCACAGCGTCAGCTAAGCGTAAGCGCAGCCGGGCGGCACGCTACGTTGTGGCACGCGATGCGCGTCTGTAGCGCTCAAACCGAGATGGTACTCGACGACGATTTGGTGATCGCTGGCGATAACGCTGCCGTCCTGTCCAGCCTTCCCACGGCTGCGTTCGACCTCGTATACGTGGATCCTCCATTCAATACCGGCCGCGCGCAGGCTCGGCACACGCTTGCGGCCGCCGCCGACGCGAACGGTGGCCGGGTCGGGTTCGGCGGGCGCCGCTACCGCACCCGGCTGCTGCAGACGCTCAGCTACGACGATGCGTTCGGCGACTATCTCGGGTTCCTGGAACCGCGCCTGACGCGGGCGCGCGAGCTGCTCGCGCCGCACGGCTCGCTGTACTTCCATATCGACTACCGCGAGGCGCACTACTGCAAGCTGTTGCTCGACGAGATCTTCGGCCGGGCGGCGTTCCTGAACGAACTGATCTGGACGTACGACTACGGCGCCAAGCCGCGCCGTCGCTGGCCCGCCAAGCACGACACGATCCTCGTCTACGCGCGCACGCCGGGCGGGCACCACTTCGACTCCGACGCAGTCGAGCGCGAGCCATACATGGCGCCCGGCCTCGTGGGCACGGAAAAGGCCGCGCGGGGCAAGCGCCCGACCGATGTCTGGTTTCACACCATCGTTCCGACCAACGGCCACGAGAAGACCGGCTATCCGACCCAGAAGCCGGAGGGGGTGCTGCGACGGATCGTCGCCGCGTCCTCCCGTCCGGGCGGATGGTGCCTCGACCCGTTTGCAGGTTCCGGGACGCTCGGCGTTGTCTGCCGCACGCTCGGGCGGCGGTTCGTGCTGATCGACGACAGCCCGGTCGCGATGGCGGTGATCCGCGAGCGGCTCGGGTGAGCGCCCGGCCGCTCCAGGCCGCGCTTTGCGACCTGTGTCCGCGCCCAAAGCCGCACGCTCGCCCGGGCTTTGCGCACCTGCGCATGTATGCCATGTAGCTCGCCCCAAAGCTCCGCGCCGCTGATCGCCTTGGGGATTGATACAGGTCCGACCGGTGTCGACCCCGGCACTCGAAGTCCCCGAATCCGCGGCCAAGCGGAGGCGGCCCCAGCGGCCGCCGCGACTACCCGCACCCGCAGCCGCCGCACGCCCACCCGCCAGCCCCCGCAACCCGCAT
>Ga0187766_10000336_pt1 | contig 26059 bp, 23 predicted proteins | sample 0216_QUI02_MP05__4_FD_132971 | JGI IMG/M metagenome (GOLD analysis project Ga0187766, IMG submission 132971) | Tropical peat soil microbial communities from peatlands in Department of Meta, Colombia - 0216_QUI02_MP05_20_MG | ecosystem: Environmental > Terrestrial > Soil > Wetlands > Peat ... | reverse complement strand
CTCGCCCTCCTCCGGCTCCCCGATCTCCGCTGGCTCGGGGCCGGAACCTTCCTGAACTCGGCGGGCATGATGGGCGAGGTCGTCGTGCTCGGGTGGCTCGCGCTGGAGATCACCAACTCCCCGCTCCTCGTGGGCATCGCGATGGGGTGCCGGGCCCTGCCGCTCTTCTTCGTGGGCGTGCCCGCCGGCGTGATCGCCGACCGGTTGCCGCGCCAGCGCCTGCTCGTCGCCACCGGCGCGGGCCAGGGCCTGACCGCGGCGACGATCGGCGTGCTGACGCTGCTCGGCGTGGTCAACCTCGCGCACCTCATGCTGCTGACGATGGCCGCCGGCGCCCTGCGCGGGCTCGAGCACGCGGCGCGGCAGAGCTACGCGCACGACGTGGTGGGCGCGCCGGCCCTGGTGAGCGGCCTCGCCATCCTGGGCGTGGCCATGCGCACCGGGTGGCTGCTCGGCTCGCTCGGCGTGGGCGCGGTCATCGCGCGATTCGGCTCGGGTCCGGCCTACCTGGCGGTCGCTGCCGCGTTCCTCGGGGGCGGCCTCGCCATGCTCCCGGCGCGCCCCGCTGCCGCCACCGGCGAGCCGGTCCGCGACTCGATGTGGGAGGGCATCACCGCCTTCGTCGCCGCGGTGCAGAAGGATCGTCTGCTGCTGGTCCTGATGATGCTGACCGCCGGCGCCGAGGTGCTGGGCTTCGCGCACCAGGCGCTCTTGCCGAGCCTCACCCGCGACGTGCTGCACATGGGGCCCGAGGGTCTGGGCGGCCTGAACGCGGCCCGCGCGGTCGGCGGCATCCTGGGGCTCGCCGCGTCGATGCGCGGGCTCGGGCAGGGCGGCGGCATGCTCTTCGTGACCGTGCTGGTGTGCTTCGGCGCGTGCCTGGTGGGGCTCGCGGCCGCGCCTTACGTGGTCGGCTTCGCGGGCGTGGTCGCGGTGGTGATCGCGGCCAACGCGGCGGGCGCGCTCGCCGATCTCCTGGCCCAGAGCCTGCTCCAGCTGAGCGTGCCGCACCGGCTGCGCGGACGCGCGGGCGGGGCGTGGGTGGTGGCGATCGGCCTGGCCCCGCTCGGCCAGATCCAGATCGGCGCGCTCGCCTCGCTGTTCGGGGTGAGCGCGGCCCTCGGGGCCAGCGGCCTCGGCCTGGTCGCCCTGGCCGCCGCCACCGCGCTCTGCTTCCCGCGCCTGCGCGCGCTCTAGGACCGCGTCGCGGGGCGACGCGCGGTCGGGGCACGACGGTCGGACCCGCGGCCGGGTCCGGTGCGGATCACCGTCACCAGCGTCCGCGCCGCGCCGCTCAGGTACCCGTTGCGGCGCAGCACCAGCGTCACCGGCACGCCGCCCCGCAGCGCGGGCACGTCGATCGTCCGCAGCGCGCGCGTGCGCAGCTCCTCCTCCACGCCGCTCTCGGTGAGCAGCGCGATCCCGAATCCCGCCTCGACGAACCGCTTCTGCGCGGTCAGGCTGTCGATGCGGATGATGTCGCCGGTGCCGAGGCCGGCCACCGCGAGCCGCTGCTCGAGCGCGGTCGCGAAGGCCTCCGGGCGCCGCCGGCGGGACGGGAACGTGACCCAGCGCTCGCCGGCCAGGACGCGCGCGTCGCGCACCCGGCGCCCGGCGAGCGGATGGTCGGGCGCGCACACGACCACCAGCGCCTCCTCGGTGACGACCTCGCAGAGCAGGCTCGGGTCGGCGTCGGCGAAGTAGCGCAGCCCGACGGTGGCTTCGCCTCGTCGCACCAGGTCGCTCACCTCCTGACTGGTGGCGGTGCGTAGCTCGAGCCTGACCCGCGGGTGCGCCCGCCCGAACCGCCGCAGCAGGTCGGCGAAGCGCGTGCTCGCGAGCGTACCCACCAGCGCCACCGCCACCGCGCCGTGCTCGCCGCCCTCGACGCCGCGGACCGCCTCGGTGCCGTCCTTGATGCTGGCGAGCACCGCCTCCGCGAAGGGCAGGAACGAGCGGCCCGCCTCGGTCAGGACCACGCCGCCGTGCACGCGCTCGAAGACCGGGGCGCGGAGCTGATCCTCCAGCATCTCGATGCGGCGGCTGATCGCGGGCTGCGAGCGGTGGAGCGCCTCGGCCGCGCGCGCGAAGCCGCCGAGCCGCGCGATCGACACGAACGTCTCGATCTCGTCGATGGTCACGGCGATCACTATAGCTGACCGCCGAGGTCAGATTTATGCATTCGACGACGGCGAGGATCCGAGCGAGACTTCGGGCATGACGATCGATCGTACTTCGCTGGAGAAGTCCCGGACCCGGGTGCTCGCGACCGTGCCGGCGAGCGGCCATCGGATCGTGGTCGGCGCCACCGGCGCGCGCACGGTGACCGCGTGGGCGCTGGCGCCCGCTCCGCGCGACCCGGTGCGGCACCTGGAGGCCGCGCACGCGCTCGCGCGGGAGCACCTCCGCCGCCTCGCGGGCCACGACGGCGCCCCGGAGGCCGCCTCGGTCATGACCGAGGAGCTGTTCGTGCGCCTGACCGACGCTCGCCCCGCTCCGCTCGCGGCGCCGACCGCGCCGCGCGGCTACACCTACACGCCGCGCAAGTGCCTGCGCCGCGTACTCGACCACACGCTCGATCATCTGAACCAGATCGACCAGTGGCTACTGTGGCGGGACCGCGGGGTCGTGCCGACGCCGACCGACGGCTGGGTGCCGTCCACCGTGACGCTCCCCGACGACCGCCTTCCGCTGACGCCGGCCGACCTGGAGGCGTGGCTCTGGCGCATCGACCAGGCCGCGCGTCTGCTCGTCCAGCGCGCCGCCGGGCTCACCGCGGCCGATCTCGACTGGCAACCGCCCGACGGCGGCTGGCCGCTGCGCCGCGTGCTGCATCACGTGGCGCGGAGCGAGCTGCTGTACTCGACCGCCTTCGCGGAGGCCAGCGAGGAGCCCGACCCCGTCCGCCGGTACGACGCGGTGTGCCGGCGCCTCGACGCGGCCGCGCGGGCGGTGGAGGCCCGTGGCCCCGACCCGTCGATCGTGTACGCGGGCCTGTACGGCGTCCTGCGGACGCCCGAGGAGCTGGTCGGCGATCTCCTGACGATGGAGGGCGAGCTGCTCGACACCGCCGGCCGTTGACAACCCCGCGCGGGGCCGGCTAGAGTCCCCGGCACCCTCCATATGGCCGGCGGCCGGTGAGTCCGCTCTCGCTCAGCTCTCGATTCTGGTTCAAGGTGGCGGCCGCCGTCGTGGCGTGCGCGCTGATCTACGTCGGCGAGCACGCCCTCGAGTCGCTGCTCGAGTCCGAGGAAGGCGACCCCTCGAGCATCGCGCGCTCGGTCTTCCAGCTCCGCCGCGTCTATCAGGCTACGCTCACCGCGGGATGGCTGAAGCCCGGCCGGTCCTTCACGGCGGTCGTCGAGCTGAACCCGAGACGCGACGAGCGCCTTCGCAGCCTGACCCTCAACATGGTCTGCGAGCAGCGCGGGTTCCTGGCGAAGCTGATCGGGAGGATCGCCGACGAGCAGCCGGAGGTGATCGTGCTCGACAAGTACTTCGGCCCGGCCAGCTGCCCCCGGGACCCCGCAGACACGATCGCCCTGAGGGAGGCGATCGACCTGGCGACGCAGGCGGCGCCGCATCCGGTTCGCGTCGTGGTCGGCCTCTCCGTGTCCCGACGTTCCGGGGAGCCCCAACCGAACCCGTCGCTGTTCGACGACGCGGCCGTGGATCAGGGGATCGTCAACATCCATCACGACGTGCGGCGAATGGCACTCCGGTGGTGCGGCCGCGTCGATCCGGTGGAAGGGCTCACCCGTCCGGCGGGTTGCGAGACGCTCGCGCTCCGCGCCGCCCGCGCCTACCGGCCGACGATCGTGCGGGAGAACCAGCGGGGCCTGCGCGACCTCCTGGTCGCGGGCCGCCATCCGTACATCAGCTTCATCCCACCCGAGGACTTCTGCCAGTTCGACGTGCTGGGTGACGCCACCCTGCGGGTCAACAACGAGGACGTGTGCAAGCGGACCTCCGACGGACCCCGGACCGGCCTCGGGTACCTCCGCGGGCGAATCGTGCTCGTGGGCGAGCGGAGTTCCACCGACATGCACGACACCGTGGTCGGTCCGGTCTCCGGGGTCTTCGTGCAGGCCAACTACATCGAAGCCCTGCTGGATCGACGCTATTTCCGGCCCGTGCCATGGCTCGACTACGCGCTGGGCGTCGTGCTGTTCGCGGTCGTCACCTTGCTGCCGCTGGCCTGGTCCACGCACCCGTGGGTGGCTCTGCTGGCGGTGGCGGGCGCCGTGGTCGTGACCATGGGGCTGGTGCTGGCCCTGCTCCTGCTCTACGGTCTATACGTGAATCCGGTCGGGGTCGGCGTCCTCGCGCTGCTGATCGATGGCTCGCACACCGTCCTGTCCCGGATCGTTCGGAGGGACCACCCATGACACGATGCGCCTTCGCCAGATCGATTGGGCCGATCGGCCTGTTGCTGCTCGTGGTGTCCGCCGCGCCGGTATGGGCGCAGGACTTCAACGTGACCGGGTTCCGCACGGACCGGGTGACGCTCTACCGTGACTGCAAGATGGACCAGGGCGTGGTGGTCACCAAGCAGGAATTCAAGGGGCCGTGGCCCGCGCGCCAGGATCCGGGCTCGTCGCTGTACTACCGGATCGTCCGCGACGGCGTCACCTACTGCGTGAAGGCCTTCCAGGTCTCCACCGATCGGACGATCGAGGTCCCGAAGGACGCGCAGTGCACCGGCGATGCGTCCGCGATGCCGAAGGCGGGATCGGCGCGCGGGCTCGGCGGCGTCTGCGGCGATATGGGCCCGCCCGCGGGAACGCCGGGCGCGCGGCCGACGCGCTGACCCGCCGGCGCTAGCCGCCGGCGCCGCGGGCGCGGGCCTCGCGCGCGTAGAGGCGCAGCACCGACACGGCCAGCGCCATGATCATCGGTCCGGCGACGAGGCCGGCGAGGCCCAGCACCTCGAGGCCGCCGAAGAGCGCCAGGAAGGTGAGGATCGCGGGCATTCCCTCGTCGCTCACGAGGCGCGGGCGGATCACGTAGTCGCTGAAGCCCACCACCACCACGGCGCCCCACGCGAGCATGCCGGCCGCGGCCGCGGGATGGCTGGCCCCGAAGAGGTAGAGGCCGGCCGGCACCCACACCAGGAGCGTCCCGATCGCGGGCACGAGCGAGGCCAGCGCGGTGGCGATGCCGAGGAAGAGCGGCCGGGGGACGCCGCACAGCCAGAAGCCGAGCGCGGCCAGCACGCCCTGGATCAGGCCGGTCAGCACGGTTCCCGACAGGGTGGTGCGGCCCACGCGGCGGAACTCCTCGAGCAGCGCGCGCGTGTACTCGCGGCGCAGCGGCGAGACGTCCTCGAGCAGCTCCACGATGCGCGGCCAGTGCTGCAGGATCACGTGCATCGTGAGCAGCGCGAAGAAGAGGCCGAGGAGCCCGCCGAGCGTGATCGAAGCGACCGTTCCGGCCAGCGCGGCCGAGCCGGACGCGATGTCGGTCGCGGCGCCCCGCAGCCGCTCGGCGAGGTTCTCCGGCGAGACGTCGAGGAGGGCGAGCCATCCGGTGATCGTGTCGAGCCACGGCATCAGCGCGCCGCCGGGCCTGAGGCCCTCCCGGATGGCGTTGGCCAGCGCCACCGCCTGGGTCACGAACAGCGAGATGAAGGCCAGCAGGCCGCCCACGATGACGATCCCCGCCGCCAGTACCATCGCCACCGAGGCCAGGAGGGGACGCCCGCTCCACCGCGCCAGCCGCTCGTGCGCGGGCTGCAGCGTGAAGCCCATGAGTGCGCCCAGCAAGAGCCCCGTGGCGAACGGATGGGCGAGCCACGCGATCGCGACGAGCGAACCAGCGGCCAGCCAGGCCAGCGCGCGGCGCCCGCGGCGTCGGCGCTCGGCCACGTCGGATTCAGCCATCTCGTGGCTCACGCGCCGATGATACCCAATCGCACGCGCACCGGCCCGGATACCCTTGCGAACGGGCTCCCCGCGGGGTAGAAGGAAGAGGTTTTCCATGGCCAAGCGCGTCGAGGGCAAGGCCGCCATCGTCGTCGGTGGCGGACAGACTCCGGGGCACACCGTCGGGAACGGGCGGGCGACCGCGATCGTGCTCGCGCGCGAGGGCGCGCACGTGTGCGTCGTCGATCGCGCGCTGGCCTCCGCGCAGGAGACCGTGGACATGATCGCCGCCGAGGGCGGCCGCGCGTGGGCCCACGCGGCCGACGTGACCCGCGAGGACGACGTCCGGCGGCTGATGGCCGCGGCGCGGGAGCGCTCCGGGCGGATCGACATCCTGCACAACAACGTGGGCGCGAGCCTGGCCCTGGGCGACGCGGGGGCCACCGACCTCACCGAGGAGGCGTTCGACCGGAGCCTCGCGGTGAACCTGAAGGCCACGTGGCTCACCTGCAAGCACGCCCTGCCCGCTCTCCGGGAAGCGCGGGGCTCGATCGTCAACATCGCGTCGATGGCCGCGCTGAACGCCTACCCGCTGGTGGGCTACAAGACCACGAAGGCCGCGGTGGTCGCCCTCACCGAGAACCTGGCCGCGCACAACGCCCGGTACGGCGTGCGCGCCAACTCGATCCTCCCCGGGCTCATGAACACGCCGATGGCGATCGAGTCGCGCGTCGCGGCCGGCACACCGCGAGAGGACGTCATCGCCTCGCGCGACCGCCGCGTGCCGCTCGGGCGGCGGATGGGCACCGGCTGGGACGTGGCCAACGCCGCGCTCTTCCTGCACTCCGAGGAGGCGGGGTTCATCACCGGGATCTCGCTGATCGTCGACGGCGGCGAGAGCGTGTGCTGGGGCTCGTGAGGCGCGCGTGAGCGAGCTGCCGGCCAACGCCTACCGTGCGCGCGCCGAGCGCGGCGAGGTCCAGATCGGCACCTGGATCACCATGATCCGGACCCCGAGCGTGCTGACGCTCCTGCAGTCGGCCGGGCTCGACTACGCCCGTCTGGACATGGAGCACTCCGCGTTCTCCATCGAGACGGTCGCGGACATGGCCATCCTCGCCCGGGCGCTCGACTTCCCCCTGGTGGTCCGGCCGCCCGAGGGCAACCGCGAGTGGATCACCCGACTGCTGGACGCGGGCGTGTGGAACCTGCACGTGCCTCAGATGGAGAGCGCGGAGCAGGCCGCGGCGGTGGTCGCGGCCACGCGCTACCACCCGCTCGGCTCGCGCGGCATGTACGGCTCGGGGCCCCACACCGCCTTCCGGGTGCGCCCGCCCGCCGAGCACATGGCGGCGGCCAACGCGCGCGTGCACGTGACCGCGATGCTCGAGAGCCGGGACGCCTTCGCGCGGCTCGACGAGATCGCGGCGGTACCCGGCATCGACGCGCTCACCATCGGGCCCACCGACCTGGCCCAGGATCTGGGCGTCCTCGGCACGCCGGCCCAGAAGGACGTGCTGCGCGAGCACCGGGTGCGCCTCGGCGAGGCCGCGCGCAAGCACGGCAAGGCCGTGGCCATGGCGGTCGACACCATCGAGGCGGTGCGCGAGGTCGTCGCGCTCGGCGCCACCATCGTGAACTACTCCTCCGACGTGGCGGTGCTGCGGTCGACGTACGCGGCGGCGCTGGCGGAGATCCGCAGGCCAAAGGAGACGGCATGAAGATCAAGGCGGTCAACGGCTTCGCGCGCATCCTCAAGGCGGAGGGCACCCCGTGGGTGAGCTGCTACCCGACGAGCCCGGTCAACAACGCGCTCGGCGAGGAGGGCATGCCGATCCTCATGATGGGCGAGGAGCGCTTCGCGGTCGCGGTGGCCGACGCCTTCTCGCGCGTCACCAACGGCAAGCAGATCGGCGTGTGCACGGTGATGGCCGGGCTGAACGCGGCCGGCATCCAGATGGCCTACGGGGCGATCGCGCAGGCCTGGGAGGACTCCTCGCCGCTCCTGGTGATCGCGGAGGGGCTCGGCGTCGGAGCGAGCCGTCACACCCACTTCGACATGGGCGAGGCCTTCAAGTCGGTCACGAAGTGGGTCGGTCAGGTGGACCGCGCCGACCTGATCCCCGAGTACACGCGTCGGGCCTACACGCAGCTGCGCTCGGGTCGGCCCGGCCCGGTGCTGCTGCTGATCCCGCGCGATCTGGGGGAGTACGATCCGGACGAGCATCCCTACGCGCCGGTGAAGGGCTGGCGCAGCGGGCCCGATCCCGACGACGTGAAGGCCGCGATCCGCGCGCTGCTCGGAGCGAAGGACCCCCTGCTCCACGTGGGCGAGGGCGTCTGCTACGCGGACGCCGCGGCCGAGCTGCGCGAGTTCGCGGAGGCCGCGCAGATCCCCGTGCTGACCACGCTCAAGGCCAAGGGCGTCTTCCCCGAGAACCACCCGCTCTCCGTGGGCGTGCGCGGCTCGATGGCCGATCACTTCCTGCGCAAGTGCGACCTGCTCTTCTCGGTCGGCTCGAGCCTCTTCCCGGGCCGCTTCAGCCACACCGTCCCGGACGCCCACCGGAAGACGATCGTGCAGTGCACGGTCGACGCCCTCGACCTCAACCGCAGCTACGAGACCCGCCACGCGGTGGTGGGTGACGCGAGGCTGACGCTGCACGCGTTGACCTCGGAGCTCCAGGCGAAGGGTCCGACCAAGCGGCCACAAGTCCTCGAGGAGATCCGCGGCCAGCGGCAGATCTTCAAGGACAAGTTCCGGCCGTGGCTCGAATCCGAGGAGACGCCGATCAACCCCTACCGCGTCTTCGGCGACCTCATGAAGGTCCTCGATCCGAAGAACTCGTTCCTCACCGCGGACTCGGGCAACACCCGCGACCAGACCAGCACCGTCTACGAGGCGCAGATCCCACGCGGCTATCTCGGCTGGGGCAACGTCTCCACGCTCGGCTTCAGCCTGGCCGGCGCGGTGGCGGCCAAGCTCGCCTACCCGAACCGGCAGTGCGTGCACGTGACCGGCGACGCGGGCGTCTGCTACATGATGGGCAACTTCGAGGCGGTGGCCCGCTACAAGGTCGGCATCACCACGATCCACATCAACAACGGCGGCTACTCGGGCTACGGCCCGGGCTTCTGGGGCCAGGGACACGACCCCTACACGTGGAAGGTCTCCGACCACGGCGCCGCGTGCATGGCCAACATGGCGCGCGCGGTCGGCTTCCACGCCGAGGACGTGAGCCAGCCATCCCAGATCATCCCCGCGCTGCGGCGCGCCTTCGACGAGAACGCCAAGGGCCGCCCCGCGTTCGTGGAGTTCCTGTGCTCGCACCACCCGGTCCACGGCGGCTGGGTGCGGTAGGAGACCACGCATGGCTTCAGTGGACGCCTTCTCGAGCGCGACCGCGCTCCTCTCCGCGCTCCGGACCGGCGGCGTCAGCGCCGCCGAGCTGACCGAGCTGCACATCCGGCGCATCGAGCGCCACGACGCCCGCCTCAACGCGGTGGTGGTGCGCGACTTCGAGCGCGCCCGCCAGCAGGCGCGCGCGGCCGACCAGGCGCGCGCCCGCGGCGACGCCCGCGCGCTGCTGGGCCTGCCGATCACGCTCAAGGAGTCCATCAACGTCGCGGGCCTCGGGACCACGTGCGGCGTCCCGGACTGGAAGGGCTACGTCTCGCCCTACGACGCGCCGGCGGCCGTCCGCACGCGCGAGGCCGGCGCGGTGCTGCTCGGCAAGACCAACGTCCCGCCCATGCTCGCGGACTGGCAATCGGCGAACCCCATCTTCGGGCGGACCGGCAACCCGTGGGACCTGGGTCGCACGCCGGGCGGCAGCAGCGGCGGCAGCGCGGCGGCGCTCGCGGCCGGCCTCAGCGCGCTCGAGGTGGGCTCGGACATCGGCGGCTCCGTGCGAGTGCCCGCCGTCTTCTGCGGCGTCTACGGCCACCGCCCGAGCGAGACGCTGCTGCCGCGGAGCGGGCAATTCCCGATGCCGCCCATGCCCAACGCGGCGACCGTGATGGGCGTGCAGGGGCCGATCGCGCGCAGCGCGGAGGACCTGGAGCTGGCGCTCTCGGTGCTGGCCGGGCCCGACGTCGGCGAGGACGTGGCCTGGCGCGTGGCACTGCCGCCCGCCCGGCGCGAGCGGCTGGCCGACTTCCGCGTGGCGATGCTCCCGCCGATCCCGTGGCACCCGGTGGACGAGCAGATCCGCGCGGCCGAGCAGGACCTGGTCGCGCGCCTCGTCAAGCTCGGGTGCGTGGTCCGCGAGGCGCAGCCCGAGGGCCTCGACGATCACCGCGAGTACCACCGCTTCTACCGCACGCTGCTCGCCGCGGTGACCGGGGCGCGTATGGACGCCGAGGCCCGCCGGCAGCGCGTGGCGTGGTGCCGGGCCGCCGGCGACGACCTCTCGCTCGCGCAGGCGCGCGGGCTTGAGGGCTCGGCGGGTGACTACATCCTGTGGCACGGCCGGCGCGAGCAGCACCGGGCCGCGTGGCGGGCCTTCTTCCGCGACTGGGACATCCTGCTCGCGCCCGCGATCAACGTGCTGGCCTATCCCCACATCGACCGCGCGTGGCCCTTCGACGACAGCGACTACCGGCTCACGTTCACGGTCAACGGCGCGAGCGTGCCGTACCTGCACGCCCTCTGCTACCCGGCGCTCTCGACGGTGCCCGGCCAGCCCGCGACCGCGTTCCCCGTGGGCCTCTCCCGCGAGGGGTTGCCGATCGGGCTGCAGGCCGTCGGGCCGTACCTCGAGGACCTCACGCCGATCCGCTTCACGGCGCTGCTGGCCCGCGAGATCGGCGGCTTCCGCAAGCCCTCAGGCTACGACGAGGCCTAGGCGTGGCCGCGGCGCTCACGCTCACCGCCGCCGACTGCCTGCCCCGCGCGGCTTCCGACGCGCTGCTGGTCGGGCGGGCCTGGTCACCGTCCGAGGACGGGCCGTGCGTGGTGGCGGTGCGCGGCGACGAGGTCGTCGACCTCACGCCGGTCTACCCCACGACCAGCCACCTGCTGAACGTGGCCACGCCGGCCGACGTGCGCGCGGCGATCAAGGCCGCGCCCCGGCTCGCCACGCTCGGCGCCCTGGCCGCCAACAGCGTGGAGGGCGCGCGGGAGGCCTCGAAGCCCTGGCTGCTCGCTCCCGCTGATCTCCAGGCGGTCAAGGCCAGCGGCGTCACCTTCGTGGCGAGCCTGCTCGAGCGAGTGATCGAGGAACGCGCCAAGGGCAACCCGGCGCTCGCCGACGGGGCGCGGCGCGAGATCGCCGCGATCGTGGGCCCCGACCTGCGCGGCGTCAAGCCGGGCTCGCCGGAGGCCGCGCGCGTCAAGGAAGTGCTGGTGGCCAAGGGCATGTGGTCGCAGTACCTCGAGGTCGGCATCGGGCCGGACGCGGAGCTGTTCAGCAAGTGCCCGCCGATGGCCGCGGTGGGATCGGGCGCGCGCGTCGGCGTGCACCCGGCCTCGGTGTGGAGCAATCCCGAGCCGGAGCTGGTGCTGGTGATCAACCGCGACGGGGCGATCGTGGCGGTGACGCTCGGCAACGACGTGAACCTGCGCGACGTGGAGGGCCGCAGCGCGCTGCTGCTCGGGCGCGCCAAGGACAACAACGCCTCGTGCGCGATCGGGCCGTTCTTCCGGCTGCTCGACGAGCGCTTCACGCTCGACGGGGCCCGCCGCGTGACCTTCGAGACCGTGGTGGAGGGGCGGGACGGCTTCCGGATCTCACACGCGACCCGGGTGAGCGAGATCGGCCGCGACCTGACCGAGCTGGCCGGCCAGGCCATCGGGAAGTACCACCGCTACCCGGACGGGCTCGTGCTCTTCATCGGAACCATGTTCGCGCCCACCGCCGACCGGGGCGTGCCCGGCAGCGGCTTCACCCACAAGCCGGGCGACGTGGTGTCGATCGCCGCGCCCGAGATCGGGCGCCTGGTCAACGAGGTCGTCGCGTGCGACGAGGCCGAGCCGTGGTCTTTCGGGACCGGCGCCTTGATGCTGAGCCTCGCCCGGCGCGGGCGCCTGCGCGCTTGACCAGCTTCGCGCCCTTCTTCGCCCCGGCCGGCGCGGCGCTCACCAGGATGAAGGCCACCAGGCACGGTTGATCGCTGCGATTGCTCCAGGCGTGGTTGGTCCCCCGCTGCACCAGCGTGTCGCCGGCGCGGAGCAAGGTCTCGCCCTCGTCCATCAGCGCCCAGATCTCTCCGGAGAGCACGAGCGCGAAGTCGACGGTGTCGGTCTTGTGCATCCCCGGATGCCGCGAGGCGTCCGGATCCATCGCGTGATGCGCGCCCATCGCCGCGAAGGCGGCCTTGCGGTCGAAGCCGCCCGGCGCGCGATCCGGCGGGAACTCGACGACCCTGAAGATGACGCCCTTCGGCGGGGGCTCGAGCACCACCGGCCGCGCGGCCGCGTCGGCGTCGCCCGCGTTGGACGCGGGGGCGGCGTCGGTCACCCACAGATTGGTCAGGGCGAAGTCGGGACGGCCGGGGATCGTGAGAACGTGAGGCGACGGGCCGTCGCTCACGAAGATCGAGCGGCCGCCGGCGTCGTGGCCGGTCACCACGCGTCGGATCGGGCGGACCATGGCCGGGACTATACACCAGGTCGCGGCCCCACCGCGGGCCTCAGCCCACCCGCTCCTCCTCGAAACGGCGGAGCCGCCGCAGCTCGGGGAAGAGCGCCATCCAGAGCGCGGCGACCGTGATGGTGCCGAGCCCGCCGATCAGGACCGACGGCACCGTGCCGACCAGCGTCGCGACCACGCCCGACTCGAACGCGCCGAGCTGGTTGGACGTGCCGGTGAAGAGCGAGTGCACCGCGCTCACCCGCCCGCGCATCGCGGGCGGGGTGCGGATCTGGGCGAGCGAGGAGCGGATCACCATGCTGACCACGTCGGCGGCGCCGAGGACGGTGAGCGCCAGCAGCGAGAGGGCAAAGCTGGTCGACACTCCGAACACCACCGTGGCCGCCCCGAAGACCACCACCGAGCGGAACAGGGTCCGGCCGATCCGCCACTGCAGCGGGTGCCGAGCCAGGAACACGCTGGTGGCGAGCGCGCCCACCGCGGGGGCCGAGCGGAGCAGGCCGAGGCCGCCGGGCCCGGTGCCCAGGATGTCGCGGGCGTAGACCGGCAGCAGGGCGACCGCGCCGCCCAGCAGCACCGCGAAGAGGTCGAGCGACATGGTGCCGAGCAGCACGCGCCGGCTCCAGATGAACGCCACGCCCGAGAACACGGTCGCGAGGGTGAGCGGCTCGCGCGTGCGCAGCGTGCGCTGGACGCGGATCGCCACCGCGAGCGCGCCCGCCACCAGGAACAGCGCGCCGGCGGTGAAGTAGGTCACCGCGGGCCCCAGCAGGTAGAGGAAGCCTCCGAGGGCAGGCCCCACGATCTGCGCGGTCTGCCCCGCCGAGATGACCCACGCCACCGCGCGCGAGATCAGCGGACGATCGACCACGTCCGGCACCAGCGCGGTCATCGCGGGGTTCTCGAAGGCCTGCGCGCCGCCCAGCAGCGCGACGAGGAGCAGGATGCTGCCCTTGCTCTGCCAGCCCCCGAGCGTGCCCAGCGCGAGCGCGGCGGCGGCGGCCGCCTTGATCGCCTCGCACACGACCGCGATCAGCCGGCGATCGGAGCGGTCGGCCACCGAGCCCACCACGAGCGTGAGCAGCACCATCGGCACGAACTGGGCGAGACCGACCAGCCCCAGATCGAGCGTGCTGCCGGTGAGCGCGTAGAGCTGCCAGCCGGCCGCCACGCCCAGCATCTGGAAGCCGACGCTGGCCAGCACGCGGGAGGCGAGCAGGAAGGCGAAGGGCGGGTGGCGCAGCAGCCGCCGCGTCGACTCCGGAGCCGGTTCGCCCAACGGGCCGGGACGCTACCGGTTGGCGCGGGCCAGCACCGCGTGGAGCAGCACGTTGACCCCGGGCGAGGTCTGGTCGAGCTCGGCGTGCTCGGCCTCGTTGTGCGAGACGCCGTCGCGACAGGGCGTGAAGATCATCGCGGTGGGCGCGATGCGCGAGATGTAGTAGGCGTCGTGGCCGGCCTGGCTCAGGATGTCGCGGTGGCTCACCCCGAGGGCGAGGGCCGCCTCGCGGATCAGCCGGATGCAGCCGGGATCGAAGCGCTCGCTGCCGAACTGCCACTCGCTGGCGATCGACATCTCCACGTTGGCCCGGCGCGCGCAGACCGGCAGCGCGGCCTTCACCTCGGCCCACATCCGATCGGCGACCTCTCGCTCGGCGTGGCGCACGTCGCAGGTGAGCTGGGCGTACTCCGAGAGGATGCCGGCCTTGTTGGGCCACGCCACCAGGCGCGCCACCGTGGCCTTGCCCTCGGTCGCGTGGTATCGCCACCCGACGTCGTTCACCGCGACCGCGAGCATCGCGGCGCCCACCAGTGCGTTGCGCCGGCGGTCCATCGGGGTGGGCCCGGCGTGGGCGGTCTCGCCGCGCACGTCGACGTGCATGCCGCGCGCGGCGTAGCCGCCCACCACGATGCCGACCGGCACTAGCTCCCGGTCGAGGATCGGCCCCTGCTCGATGTGCAGCTCGAAGTAAGCGTCGATCGCGCGGCCGCCGACCGCGGTCTTGCCGTTGTAGCCGATGCGCTCGAGCTCCGCCCCGAACCGGTGGCCGTCGTCGTCGCGCAGGGCCAGCACCCAGTCCACGTCGAAGACCCCCGCGTAGGCGCCCGAGGCCACCATCGGCGGCGTGAAGCGGGCGCCCTCCTCGTTGGTCCAGCACACGAGCTCGAGCGGCCGCCGGGTGCGCACGCGGTGGTCGTCCAGCGTCCGCAGCACCTCGAGGCCCGCCAGCACGCCCACGATCCCGTCGTACTTGCCGCCCGCGACCTGGGTGTCCAGATGGCTGCCCATCAGCACCGGCGCCAGGTGGTCGTCGGTGCCCGGCCGCCGCGCGAAGACGTTGCCGACGCGGTCCACCGTCACCGTGCAACCGGCCTCCGTGCACCAGGTCACGAAGAGATCGCGCATCTCCTTGTCGGCGTCGGTCAGCGCGAGGCGTCTGAGCCCTCCCGCCTTGCCCGGCCCGATCTCGCCCGAGCGCACCACGGTGGACCAGAATCGCGGCGCGTCGATCGTGGGCGTGGTCACGGGCGATCTCGCTTGACCCAGTCGGCGATGCGCTCGCCGGGCTCGAGCGCGTCGCCCCGGTCGTAGTGATAGACCTTGCCGATCAGCACCGAGACGCTGTCGGCGATGATCTCGAAGAGCCCTTCGGTCGTCGCGATCTCGAACCCCCGCCCGTGCCGCTTCGGACCGGTCTCCCGGAATCGCGGCCCGAGCATGTACGTCGGGCAGTGGATGAACTCGACGTCGACGAACGTGAGCTCGACGTCGTGGTAGTAGGAGAGGTCGAAGCTGCCGATCAGGACCAGACGGGAGCCGTCGAACGACTCGAACCGGAACTCGTCCGTCCCCCCGGCGGCGAGCCGGTTCACGTCATCGAGCGTCGCCACCCTCACCCCTCCACATGGCCGCGATTATAATGCCGGCGTGCACTACGTCGATCCCTCGACCGGGGACACCTATCCGCTGACCGAGGCCCGCTGGCGCGCGGACAACGGGCACTACCTCAACCTGGCTCCGGGCCCGGGGCTGACGCGACGGGACATCGATGGCACGCGCCGCTCGGTCTGGCGCTACGCCCGCGCGCTCCTCATCGGCGCCGAGCACGCGGTGACGCTCGGCGAGGGCGGCACTCCGCTGCTCGACGGTGACTGGAACGGGGCGCCGGTGCACTACAAGCTCGAGTTCATGATGCCCACCGGCTCGTTCAAGGACCGCGGGACCACGGTCCTGGTGAGCTACCTCAAGAGCCGCGGGGTCAGCCGCCTGCTCGAGGACTCCTCGGGGAACGCGGGCGCCTCGCTGGCGGCCTACGCGGCGGCGGCGGGCCTGGCGTGCCGCATCCTGGTGCCCGAGACCGCGTCGTATCCGAAGATCGCGCAGATCGCCGCGTGCGGGGCCGACGTCGTCACGATCCGGGGCTCGCGGCAGGACGTGGCGGAGGCCGCGCTGCGGCAGAGCGCGGAGCTGTTCTACGCCAGCCACAACTGGCAGCCCTTCTTCGTGGAGGGCACCAAGACCCTGGCCTACGAGCTGTGGGAGCAGGCCGGTTTCCGGGCTCCCGACAACGTGGTGGTCCCACTCGGCTACGGGAGCAACGTCCTGGGCGCCGAGCGCGGCTTCGCGGAGCTGGTGCGCTCGGGCGAGATCGGCCGGCGGCCGCGGCTCTTCGGCGTGCAGGCGGCCGGCTGCGCGCCGCTCGCCGCCGCGTTCCGCGAGGGCGTCGAGCACCTGGTGCCGACCGAGATCCGGACCACGATGGCCGAGGGCATCGCGACGCCACGGCCCACCCGCGTGGCCGAGGTGCTGCGCGCGGTGCGCGACACTGGCGGTAGCATCGTGGCGGTGGAGGAGGCGGAGATCCTGCACGCTCTCCGCCAGCTGGCCCGCCGCGGCCTCTACGTGGAGCCGACCTCCGCGGCGGCCGCCGCCGGCCTGACCCGGCTCCTCGCGAGCGGGACGATCCGGCCGCAGGAATACACCGTGCTCGTGCTGACCGGCTCCGGGCTCAAGGCCTCGGCCGCGATCGGCGAGCTCCTGAAGGTAGGTGCGCGGCCCCCTCACCCAACCCTCTCCCCCTAGGGGAGAGGGTTGGGGTGAGGGGCTCTAGCCGCCGTAGAAGACGTTCGGCCCCAGTTCCCGGAGCCACAGCGTCGCGTCGTCGGCGCGGCCCTCGACGGGCTTCGCGAGACCGGCCTCCACCACCTCGCCCACGAAGATCGAGTGGTCGCCGCGCTCGACCGTGTCGACCAGCCGGCACTCGACGAACGCGGGGGCGCGCTCGAGCACCGGCGCGCCGGTGCTGCCCCAGCGGAACGGCTCGCCCGAGATGGTCTGCCCCTCGCGCACCGCCGGCTTGAAGAACGTGAAGGCCATCGCCTGCTGGCCCTTGCCGAGCACGTTGAGGGCGAAGGCCTTCGACTCCTTGATCGCCGGGTACGCGTGGGAATCGGTCTTGACGCCGACCACCACCAGCGGCGGCGCGAACGAGGCCTGCGTCACCCAGTTCACGGTCGCGGCGGCCACCGCGTCGCCCTTGCCCTTCGCGGTCAGCACGTAGAGCCCGTAGGGAATCATCCGCAGCGCGGTCTTCTTCGTGTTGGCGTCCATGACGTTGTCCTCCCGGCCGCTGATTCTGCCACCGCGCTCCCGGCCTGTCGACTGCCGGTTGACGGGGCGGACGATTCGTGAAAGGGTGGCGCCATGCCGGCGCGGAGCGGGGCGGAGTACGTCGAGTCGCTCAAGAAGAACGCCCCGTGCGTCTACCTCGGCGGCCGGCGCGTCACCGACGTGACCGCCGAGCCCATCTTCCAGGAGCCGATCCGCGCCATCGCCGAGCAGTACGACATGCAGCTCGACCCCGCGTACAGCGAGGTGATGACCTACGTCTCACCCACCACCGGGCAGCCGGTCTCCACCTCGTTCCTCGTCCCCTACTCGCGCGAGGAGCTGGTCCGCAAGCGCAAGCACTTCAAGCTGCGCGCCGACCACAACTTCGGCTTCATGGGCCGGTCGCCCGACTTCATGAACCAGTTCGTGACCGGCTGGCACCTGATGGCCGACCGTTTCGCCCGCGCGGGCGCCCGCTACGGCGAGAACGCCACCCGCTACTACGAGCACGTGCGCGAGCACGACCTGTTCCTCACGCACATGCTGATCAATCCCCAGATCGACCGCGGCAAGACCTCGGCCCAGCAGGAGGATCCGTACCTCCACCTGGGGCGCGTGCGCGAGACGCCGGACGGCATCGTGGTGCGCGGGGCCAAGATGCTCGGCACCATGGCCCCGATCACCGAGGAGGTCGCGGTGATCCCGTTCGGCGGCATCGCCCCCGGCGACGACGCGTACGCGCTCGCCTTCGGCATCCCGACCGCGACGCCCGGGCTCAAGTTCATCTGCCGCGAGACGGTCTCGCCGCTCCCGCGCTCCCGCTTCGACCACCCGCTCTCGAGCCGCTTCGAGGAGATGGACTGCATCGCGGTGTTCGACGACGTGCTGGTGCCGTGGGACCGGGTGATGGTCGACGGCGGCCCGGGCGCCGCCGAGATCATCAACACGATGGGCGCCGACTACGGGGCGCTGCTGAACGTGCAGACCAGCGCGCGCATGCTGAGCCAGCTCGAGTTCTTCTGCGGGCTCGCCATGAAGGTGGCCGACGCCATCGGCATCACCGGCTTCCTCCACGTGCAGGAGAAGCTCGGCGAGATGCTGAGTCAGATGGAGATCGCCCGCGCCGTCTTCTACGGCGCCGAGTCCATGGCCCAGCGGCTGCCGAGCGGCGTCTGGGTGCCCGGCGGTCACGGGCTCCGCGCCTTCCACCTGCAGACCGGCAAGGTCTACAGCCGCTTCGTGGAGATCGTGCAGACCCTCGCGGCGGGCGGCTTCTTCTACGCGCCGAGCGAGGCGGACATGGAGAGCCCCGAGGTGCGCCCCTACATCGACCGCTACGTGCGCGGGCGCGCCGGCGTCTCGGCCGAGGAGCGCGTCGCGCTCTTCAAGCTCGCGTGGGACGCGACCGGGGAGAGCTTCGCGCAGCGCATGGCCCAGTACGTGCGCTTCTACTCCGGCGATCCGATCCGGCTCACCGCGGGCTTCTACGCCCAGTACGACAAGGCGCCCCTGCTCGACCTGGTGGAGCGGGCGCTCGGGCACCGCGAGGGGATGCCGCTGCCGATCACGCCGGACGACCCGGGGGCGCCGATCCCGTACCAGCCCGGCACCCGCGGCATGGCCGGGACCTACGCGGCGACGTACCTGCCGACTAGAGGTACCGCGTCGGCCAGTTGATCGTGCGCCACATGTGCGCCGACGGGCTCTGATCGAAGCCGAGCCCCTCCTTCGGCTGGCGGAAGTGGCGGCCCACCACGTCGGTGAACTCCTCCAGCTCGACCTTCACGCTGGGATCGAAGGAGTAGAGGTCGTTCACCGTGATCATCCGCGACGTCATGTACCACCTGTGGTCGCGCGCGTAGCGGTAGGCTTCCTGGATGTGCGGCTCCGGCACGTAGTCGGCGCCGAAGAGCTTCAGGTACAGCTCGGGGTAGCGGTAACCGACCGTCTCGTCGGGGAAGAAGCGCAGGGCCTGATGGTAGCGGATGCCCCAGGCCACCTCCTCGTCGACGTACGGCTCGAGGAGCTGGGCGCTCCAGTACCCGTGGTCGCTCCGAATGAAGCCGGCGATCGCGATGTCGTGGAGCAGGCAGGCCAGCACGATCTTCTCGCCCACGCCGTTCTTCATGGCGAGCCGCGCGCTCTGCAGGAGGTGCATGGACGGTCCGAAGCGGTAGCGGAAGAAGTCGAAGAGGGTCGGCCGATCGGGCATCTTCGGCAGCCGGGCGTCGTGGCCCATCATGTAGAGGCGGCCGTCGTCCGGCGGGCGCGGATTCGGCTGGCGGGGATCCCGCTCGCCCGAGGTGAAGATGACCGACTTGACCACCACCCGGTCGAGCTCCTGGCTCAGCGCGTGCTCGGCCGCCTCGGCCCGTTGCAGTGTCGTCATGGCATCTCCTTTCCAGAATCTTCGTCTCCCGCGGCGTCGGCTGTCAAGCATCGCGAGCCACGGCGCGGCTGAGCTATACTCCCGCCCGGAGGTCACCATGACTGCCAGAGCCCTCGCCGCCGCGCTCGCCGCCGTCGTCCTCCTCGGCCCCGCCCTTCCCGCCTGGAGCCAGACCAGCGCGAAGGACGTCTCGGACAAGGCCTCGGACACCGCCGAGGCCATCCGCGACTACACGATCGACAAGAAGGACGAGGCCGTGGCCCAGGCCAAGAAGCTCGCCTCCGACCTCGACGGCAAGATCCGCGACCTGGAGGCCCAGGCCTCCCAGCAGACCGGGGACGCCAAGGCCAAGTCGCAGGCGCAGCTCCGCGACCTCAAGGCCAAGCGCGCCGAGGCCGGCCGGAAGATCAACGAGCTGACCCGGGCCTCCAAGGCCTCGTGGGAGCGGGCCAAGGAGGGCTTCGCGAAGGCCTACCGCGATCTGGCCGAGTCCTACGACAAGGCGGCCGCCGAGTTCAAGAAGTAGCGGCGCCCGAGGGCGACATGAAGATCCGCGCGCTCCGCGCCCGGCCCGTGCAGGTCCCCTTCAAGCGGCCGCCGGTGAGCGCCAGCGGCGCAATCCCGCGCGCCGCCCTGGTGCTCTTCGACCTGGAGACCGCCGCGGGCGTCACCGGCCGCTCGTACGTCTTCGCCTTCCACCCCTGGGCGCTCGGCCCCACCGTGGGTTGCGCCCAGGCGCTCTTCCAGATGATCGAGGGCGACCCGCTCGCGCCGTACGAGATCGAGGCGAAGCTGCGCCGCCAGCTCGCGCTGATCGACTCCTCGCCGGGCCTGGTCGGGCTCGCGCTGGCCGGCATCGACATGGCGGCGTGGGACGCGCTCGCCCGGGCGCGGGGCGTGCCGCTGGTCGCCCTGCTGGGCGGCCACGCGAAGCCGATCCCGGCCTACAACAGCACCGGGCTCTGGGTGCAGCCGGTCGACACGCTGGCCGCCGAGGCGGAGGCGCTCCTCGCCGAGGGCTTCACCGCGGTCAAGCTGCGCGTCGGGCGCGACGACTTCCGGCAGGACCTGGCCGCGGTGCGCACGGTGAAGCAGCGCATCGGGGACGCGGCGACGCTGATGTGCGACTTCAACCAGCGCCTGACCGTGAACGAGGCGCTCCGGCGCGCCCGGGCCCTCGACGGCGAGGGGCTCTACTGGATCGAGGAGCCCGTGCGCCACGACGACTACGAGGGCTACGCCCGGATCGCGGCCGAGACGGCCACGCCGATCCAGACCGGCGAGAACCTGGTCGACACCTTCGAGATGGCGCGGGCCATCGCGCTGCGCGCGCTCGACTTCGTGATGCCGGACGTGCAGCGCATCGGCGGCGTCACCGGCTGGCTCCGCGCTGCCGCGCTCGCGCACGCCCACGGCATCGAGATGTCGAGCCACCTCTTCCCGGAGTTCAGCGTGCACCTGCTCGGAGTGACGCCCACCTGCCACTGGCTCGAGTTCATGGACTGGGCCGCGCCGCTCCTGCGGGAGCCGCTGCGGGTCCGCGACGGCCAGGTACAGATCCCGGATCGGCCCGGGGCCGGGATCGAGTGGGACGAGGCGGCGGTCGAGCGCTACGCAGTCTGAGTCTTCTCGCCCCGGATCTGGGCGATCTTCCGGTCGCGGTCGGTCGCGAGCCGGTCCATGTCCCGCCGCAGCTGCTCGTTGAGCTGCTCGAGCTCCTCCGCCGTCCCCGCCTTGCGCAGGGCCGACTGGTGGAGGATCTCGCGCTCGGCGACCCGCGACTGGTACACCTGCCGGGCCTCCGCGATGGCGGCCTTCTGCTCGTCGGTGAGCGGGCGACTCTCGGCGCCGACCTCCCGATCCTTCCGGGCCAGGCGCTCCATCGCGAGCTCGTACGCGGTCTTTGGTCGCTCGTCCGCCATCGGCCAGTAGTGTACCAAACAGCCCCTTGCCCTAACCCGACGGGATCGCTACGCTGACGTACTCGTTCGGGGAGGAGTGATCGGCATGCTTAAGAAGGTCATTCCGGTCGAGGATGCGATCTCCGTGCTGCACGATGGCGACGTGCTCGCCACCACCGGGTACGGCGGCCACGGGATCCCCGAGCAGCTACTGGTCACGCTCGAGCGGCGCTTCCTCGAGACCGGTACCCCGCGGAACCTGACACTCGTCCACTCCACCGGCCAGGGCGACGGCGGGGAGCGCGGGCTCAATCACTTGGGCCACGAGGGACTACTGAAGCGCGTGATCGGCGGACACTATGGGCTTGCGCCGAAGGTGGTCGCTCTGGTGCTCGCGAACAAGGTCGAGGCCTACAACCTGCCGGAGGGCGTGATCACTCACCTGTATCGCGACATCGCCGCCGGCAAGCCCGGCACTCTGTCCCGGGTGGGACTCGGCACGTTCGTCGACCCAAGGCTGGAAGGGGGCAAGATGAACCGGGTCACGCAGGACGATCTCGTCAGCGTGATGACACTCGGACAAGAGGAATACCTCTTCTACCGAGCGCTCCCGATCAGCGTGGCGTTCATCCGGGGTACCACCGCCGATCCCGACGGCAACATCACGATGGAGCGCGAGGCGCTGATGCTCGAGAATCTCGCGATGGCGCTCGCGGCCCGGAACTCGCACGGCTACGTGATCTGCCAGGTCGAGCGGATCGCGGCGGAAGGCACGCTGGACTCGCGCGACGTCCGAATCCCGGGCACCCTTGTCGATGCGGTCGTGGTGGCGGAGCCGCAACACCACGTACAGACGTGGGGCATTCCGTACAATCCCGCTCTCTCCGGCGAGGTTCGCATCCCGACCACGATGCTGCCGCCCCTGCCGCTCGACGACAAGAAGGTGATCGCTCGACGTGCCGCGATGGAGCTGCTGCCGAGCAGCGTCGTCAATCTCGGGATCGGACTCCCCGATCACGTCGGCCGGATCGCCAACGAGGAACGCGTCTATGACCTGCTCACGCTCACCGTCGACCCCGGCGTGATGGGCGGGGTCCCTGCGGGTGGTGTGGAGTTCGGCGCCGCGGTCAATCGTCAGGCGGTCATCGACCATTGCGCTCAGTTCGACTTCATCGACGGCGGCGGCCTGGATGCAGCATTCCTGGGCTTCGCGGAGTGCGATGGAACGGGCAGCGTCAACGCCAGCCGCTTCGGCGACCGCATCGCCGGCTGCGGCGGATTCATCAACATCAGCCAGAACAGCAAGAAGGTCGTGTTCATGGGCAACTTCTCGGCGGGAGGCGCCGAGCTCGCGGTGCGGGACGGCTCGCTCAGCATCGTGAAAGAAGGTCGCGTGACCAAGTTCGTCGAGCGGGTCGGCCAGATCACCTTCAGCGGCCCCCGCGCGGCGGCGCGGAAGCAGGACGTGCTCTACGTCACCGAGCGCTGTGTCTTCCGCCTCACCGTGGCGGGTCTCGAGCTGGTCGAGATCGCTCCGGGCGTCGACCTCGAGCGCGACGTGCTCCGACTCCTACCTTTCCGGCCCATCGTGGACCGGCCTGCGGAGATGGCACCGGCCATCTTCGGACCGCAACCGATGGGTCTGCGGGAGCGGCTGCTCGACGTCAACATCGACGACCGGCTGCACTACGAGGCGGCGACAAACACCGTGTTCATGAACTTCTCGGGGATGCGGGTGCGCCGGGCCGAGGATATCCGGACGATCGTGGCCGCGGTGGATCGGCTGCTCGGGCCGCTCGACCGCCGGGTCAACTCCATCGTCAACTACGAGGGGTTCACGGTGGACGACGAGGCGATGGCCGCTTACATGGACGCGGTGAAGTACGTCGAACAGACGTACTACCTGAAGGTCTCCCGCTTCACGAACAGCGGCTACCTGCGCCTGAGGTTCGCCAAGGAGCTGGAGCAGCGACAGCTCACCTCGCGGGTATTCGAGACTCGACACGAGGCGAATCGGGCCCAGAACACCTAGAGTATGCTCTAAGCATGCAGATCGCCCCGTCGGTGTGCCCGCACGACTGCACCAGCACCTGCGCGCTCGAGGTGGAGCGCGTCGACGCGCGCACCATCGGACGGGTCCGCGGCTCGCACCGCAACACCTACACCGCCGGCGTGATCTGCGAGAAGGTCGGCCGCTACGCCGAGCGCGTGCACCATCCGGACCGGCTGCTCCATCCGCTGCGCCGGGTGGGACCCAAGGGATCGGGGCGCTTCGAGCGCATCGGCTGGGACGAGGCGCTCGACCTGGTCGCGGAGGCCTTCGCGCGTCAGGCCGCCGCGCTCGGGCCCGAGACGGTGTGGCCTTACTACTACGCGGGGACGATGGGCCTGGTGCAGCGCGACGGCATCAATCGCCTCCGCCACGCCATGGGCTACTCCCGCTACTACTCGACCATCTGTGTGACCCTCGCCGATACCGGCTGGGCCGCCGGGGTGGGGGCCAAGCGCGGCGTGGACCTGCGCGAGATCGACGAGCACGCCGATCTGGTCGTCATCTGGGGCGGCAACCCGGTGAACACCCAGGTCAACGTGATGAGCCACGCCATGCGGGCCAAGCGCCGCGGCGCGCCGCTCGTGGTCGTGGATCCGTACCGCACCGACACCGCGGCGCGCGCCGACGTGCACCTGGCTCCGCGCCCCGGCACCGACGGCGCGCTCGCGTGCGCCATCATGCACGTGCTCTTCGCGGAGGGCCTGGCCGACTGGGCGTACCTGCGCGACTACACCGACTGCCCCGACGAGCTGGCCGCGCACGTGGCCTCGCGCACGCCCGGGTGGGCCGCGGCCATCACCGGGCTCGACCCGGGACAGATCGTGGACTTCGCCCGCCTCTACGGGCGCACCAAGCGGAGCTTCATCCGCTGCCACCACGGCTTCAGCCGCTCCCGCAACGGCGCGGTCAACATGCACGCCGTCTCCTGCCTGCCCGCGATCACCGGGGCGTGGCGGTACCGGGGCGGCGGCGCGGTCTACGGCCAGACCGCGCTCTATCCGCTCGACCGCTCGCTGATCGAGGGGCTCGACCTCGTGGACCGGTCCATCCGCGCGCTCGACCAGTCCCGGCTGGGTCCGATCCTCACCGGCGATCGCGACGCCCTGCTCGGCGGCCCGCCGGTGACCGCGATGCTCGTGCAGAACACCAATCCCGCGATGGTGTGCCCGGAGACGAACCTGGTGCACCGCGGCCTGGCCCGCGAGGACCTCTTCCTCTGCGTGCACGAGCAGTTCCTGACCGAGACCGCGGCCTTCGCCGACGTCGTGCTACCCGCCACCATGATGGTGGAGCACGACGATTTCTACACCGCGAGCGGCCACACCTACTTCCAGGTGACCAGGCGGGTGATCGAGCCGCCGGGCGAGTGCCGCGAGAACCACTGGGTCATCTGCCAGCTGGCCAAGCGCATCGGGGCCACGCACCCGGGCTTCCAGATGACCGCGTGGGAGATCATGGACGCCACGCTCCGGAAGTCCGGCATGTGGGACGCCGAGACCAACTGGCGCTCCGGCGGCCAGGACTTCGCCCCCGCGTTCGAGACCGCGCACTTCCTCGACGGCTTCCCGACTCCGGATCGGCGCTTCCACTTCAAGCCGGACTGGGCGCGCCACGGCGACCGCGGGGCCCGGATGCCCATGCTGCCCGATCACTTCGACGTGATCGACAACCCGACCCCGGAGCGGCCCTTTCGGCTGGTGGCCGCGCCCGCGCGAACGTTCCTCAACTCGACGTTCACGGAGACGCCGTCCTCCCGGCAGCGGGAGAAGCGGCCGACCGCGCTCCTCCACCCGGCCGACTGCGCGGCGCTCGGCGTCGCCGCGGGAGATCCGGTGCTGCTGGGCAACGACCGCGGCCGGGTGATCGTCCACGCCGCGCCGCGCCCCGGCCAGCAGCGCGGCGTGGTGGTGGTCGAGGGCGTCTGGCCCAACCGGGACTTCGCGGGCGGGATCGGGATCAACGCGCTGACCAGCGCGGAACCCGGCTACCCCAACGGGGGCGCCGTCTTCCACGACACCGCGGTCTGGATTCGCCGTGCGCATTGACTTGAGCGGGCCCCGCCGGATATAACCGCGCAACTACCGTCACGCCGCGACGGGGTTGCCGGGGCGGACGGACGCCGGCGTGGTCGCCGGCCTGGGGGGTCCGCTCTGGATACGGTCCTTCAGCTCGCGCTGAACGGCCTCGCCGTCGGCTGCATCTACGGCCTGGTCGCCCTCGGCTTCGTCCTCATCTACAAGGCCACCGAGCTGGTCAACTTCGCCCAGGGCGACCTGCTCATGCTGGGCGCCTTCGTCTGCTACATGCTGGTGGTGGGTCACGGCGTGGGCTACTGGCCCGCGTTCGCGATCGCGGTGGTCGCGGTGGCGCTCTTCGGCGCCGCGCTCGACGCCGTCGTCCTGCGCCGGGTCATCGGCCAGCCCCAGTTCGCGGTGGTCATGCTCACGATCGGGCTCGGCGCGATCTTCCGCAGCTTCGCCTCGATCACGTGGGGCTCCGAGATCTACACGCTCCCCACCCCGTTCAGCGCCCGGACCACCCGGCTGGGCACGGTCACGGTGAGCCACGAGTACGTCTCGATCATCGTCGGCACCGTGGTGCTGTGCGCGCTGCTCTACGCGTTCTTCACCTACTCCCGCGTCGGCGT
>Ga0187766_10000335_pt1 | contig 26070 bp, 25 predicted proteins | sample 0216_QUI02_MP05__4_FD_132971 | JGI IMG/M metagenome (GOLD analysis project Ga0187766, IMG submission 132971) | Tropical peat soil microbial communities from peatlands in Department of Meta, Colombia - 0216_QUI02_MP05_20_MG | ecosystem: Environmental > Terrestrial > Soil > Wetlands > Peat ... | reverse complement strand
TCAAGAACGTCGGGCCCCATTTATACAAAGAAAGGTACCTTTTAGCCTCCTCAACCTCGCCTAGGATGTACATCGTCGCCGCCACCGCCTCCAGGGAGCTGAGCACGCCGGCCCTGGAATAGTTGGTTGGGTTCGCAGCGAGCAGTATCGGGAGTCTGCGGTGCTTCCCCCCAAGCTTCCTGAAGAACACCTCCTGGGCCTGGTTCCATGAACAATCCACGGCGAGGACCGCCTTGGCCCCCCTGTCGGGAGGGGACAGGACCCTGTGCGCCCACGGGTTCAGGACTATCACCTTGTCTGAGGCGTGGAACTTCCTGCTCACTCCCCTGGCCAGGTCCATGTTGATCATTTTCCTGGCTGTGCACTTCGTTGGGTCGTCCTGACCCATCTCAAGCGCGAACACTCCGAGCAACTTTTCCCAGTGGCCCACCCGGAGAGAGTGATAATAACGCCTTGCCTTCCGGTCGCAACGGTTATTACTGCACCCCCAAATAGAATTGGGAGAGGTAATGGAACATCCCCCAAGCCTTCGTTTTGATAAACGCTGACCTCGGCGCCGAGGAGGACCTCCTGAAGAAGCTCAGGGAGATCCCGAACGTCAGGGAAGTCTACGTCGTCTACGGCGTCTACGACATAGTCGCAAGGGTGGAGGCGGACACGATGGAGAAGGTCAAGGAAACCATAACTTGGCACATACGAAGACTCGACAAGGTGAGGAGCACCCTCACCATGATCGTGGTCGAGGCGTAGAGACAACTTCCTTCCCACGTTAAAATAAGCCGAGCCTCCCGACCGTTTCATGCGCTGCCTGGTGGGTATCGACGACACCGACTCTTCGCGGGGGTACTGTACCACCTATCTCGCCTACAGGATTGCCTGTGACCTTCGCCCCGAAGCTGTCGTCCTCCCTTACCCCAGACTCGTAAGGCTGAACCCGAACATCCCCTTCAAGACGAGGGGGAACGCAGCAGTCAGTCTCCTCATGGAGACTCGGGACGCTGACAACGCCTTCGATCTGCTCTCAGCCAAGGTGAAGGAGCTCTCGGACGTGCGCGGAGGTGCCAATTCGGGGATGGTCTTGCTCGACGATGTCTCGATGGCCTCGAACTTCGAGCAACTGTATCTCGACGCTCTAGCCGGCCTGGTGAGCCCCCACAGGGTGAGGCGGATGATCAGGGAGCTCGGAGTGAGATCCCTTGAGCTTGGGAACGGCATGGGCCTTGTCGGGGCTGCGAGCTCTCTCGGTTTCAGCACTAGATTCGACCACACTTTCGAGCTGATTGCCTACCGGCGGAAAGAATCCTGGGGGACGAAGCGCCGGATCGACAACTCATCGGTCAGAGACATGGACGGTAGAACATTCCCTCACACCTTCAACAACTATGACTACCAGAAGAGGAAGGTGCTCATCGCCCCTCACGGGCCCGACCCGGTCTTCGCTGGGGTCAGAGGGGACTCCCCCCGGTCCGTGACGGAAGCCTTCGGCATGGTGCGCTGCGAGGAGCCTCTGCAAGGGCACATGGTCTACGTTTCCAACCAGCACACCGACGCTCACCTGCAGGGGGAGCTGGATTGGAAAGTATACTCATCAGGGTGGCTCGACGGAACGGTCCAGAGAATCACGGTGGGCGCCGGGGGTCATGTGTACATCTCGCTCAAGGTAGGGAGGAGGGACCGACCCGCAGCAGCCTACGAGCCTACGGGAGACCTGCGGAGGACTGCCAAGCTACTCCGCCTGGGGGACAGGGTCAGGGCCTTCGGCGGCGTAAGGAGAGGGACATCGCTTCATCCCGCTGTGCTCAATCTGGAGAAGTTCGAGTTCAGGTCTCCTGCAGGGACGAAGCGGGGTCTGCCACGGGGGACATTCATCTCTTCCCCGCGTGCGAACAGGCACCTCACGAAGCCCCTGATCAGGTACGGCCGTGAAGACTATGGGGACGAAGCGGAGGTCAGGGGCTGGTTCGAGGGAGCGCCTACACGGCCGCCAGCGCGCGCTTGAAGTCTTCCACCAGGTCGTCGGCGTCCTCAATCCCCACAGACACCCGGACTAACGTCTCGGGTATGCCCGTCAGGGCCCTCTCCTTGGCCGACAACTGGGTGTGCGTCATGTTGTAGGGCTGGGACACCAGGGTCTCCACGCCCCCGAGGCTCGCGGCCAGGGTGGCCACCTTGAGCGACTCGGTGAACTTCATTGCTTCCTTTGTGCTGCCTCTGATTTCAAAGCTGAGCATGCCTCCAAACCCCTTCATCTGTTTCTTCGCAAGCTGATGCTGGGGGTGCGTCTTCAGCCCGGGGTAGTGCACCTTGGCAACCTTCCTGTGATTCGAGAGGAACTCCGCCAGAACCATGGCCGTAGCGTTCTGCTGCCTCACCCTGATTGCCATTGTCTTCATCCCGCGCAGGATAAGCCAGCCAGGCAGTGGATCGAGTGTTCCGCCGAAGTCTCTCCGCATCATCTTGATTTTGTGCGCGTTCTCTTTACTGGCCACGGCGGCGCCGGCGATGAGGTCCGCGTGTCCATTGATGTACTTCGTCAGGCTGTGCAGGACGACGTCCGCCCCCATGTCCATCGGGTTCTGATTGATGGGAGACGCGAACGTGTTGTCCACCATCAGGACAGCGCCGTTCGAATGAGCGAGCTTCGCCGCCTTCTGGATGTCGACGATCTTCAGCGTCGGATTAGTTGGGCTCTCAATGTAAACGATGCGGGTGCTCTTCTTCACTCCACTTTCGAGCGCCCCGAAGTCAGAGCTCTCGACGAGCGTGGTGTCAAATCCTATGTCAGGGAGGATATCGTGGAGCAGGGCGTAGGTACCACCGTACAGGTCCTTGATCCCTAGTACGTGGACGCCCTTCTTGAGAAAAGAGAACAGCGACGTCGAGATCGCGGCCATCCCGGAGGAGAAGGCAGCGCCGGCTCCAGCATGCTCGAAGGCAGCGAGCTTTTTCTCCAGCGTTACGACGGTGGGGTTGTCCCATCTGGAATAGGTATACCCCTTCTCCCCGAAGGCACCTACCACGATCGGAACGTCTTGCGCCCTGCTGAACCCGAAGGTCGACGTTTCGTAGATTGGCGTCGTCAGGGAACCCGTTCGCTCATCGAACGGCTCAGCCTCGTGGACCGACTTGGTCGAGTCCTTTGTCAAGTTGATGGCGCCCCCGGCACGCGCCGTAAATAGGTAGCGCGGAGATTCTTGATAAGACACCCTCACCCTGCATCGGCCATGAGCGAGCGGGCGCTGCTGGGCGTGCCGCTGTATACGCTGTCCAGCTACAAGGGGCTGGGCGACGCGCCGGGAGCGCTCAGGGAAGCAGGGGTGGCTCGGGCGTACGAGTCCCGCATCGACCTCGGCGACGTTGAAATTCCGCGGTTGAAGGAAGATTCGACTGAAGGCAGGATCAAGAACCTGTCGCATTTTAGAGACGCGACTTCGCGAACCTATGCGGCATTGAAGTCATTCAGACATGGACTCCTTCTGATCATCGGGGGAGAGTGCTCCGAGACGGTCGGCGCCATGGCCGGCCTTGCTGACGCCTACGGAGGAAAGCCCGGGATGCTCTGGCTTGACGCCCACGGCGACTTCAACGTCCCGGACACCACCCCGTCGGGATACATCGGCGGCATGTGCCTGGCCTTGGCCTGCGGGATGCCCCCGGGCCTGGACTTAGGGATCGGGCAGGCACCCCCTCCGCTTGCAGGCGAGCGTCTGGTGCACGTGGGCTCGCGCGCCCTCGACCCGCCGGAGGTAGCGGCGTTCAACTCCTCCCCTGCCAAGCTCTTCACGGCGCAGCAGGTGAAGAACATCGGGGCGGCTGAAGTGGCCGAGGAGGCCGCCAGGCACCTTGACAACAGGTCGGACTGGATAGCATGCCACCTGGACGTGGACGTGATTGACCCGGACATCATCCCCTCAGTGAACTACCCGACTCCGGGTGGGCTGACCGTGGAAGAGACGTCCATCATCGTGCGCAAGCTTTTCGGAACCGGGAAGCTGCGTGTCATTGAGCTCGTAGCGTACGACCCGTCTAAGGACAGAAGGGCTGCGTCGGCCAAGAGGATAATCGAACTGCTGAACGCAGTGTTCGCATGAGTTCAAAAGTAGCGAGGGGAGGATTTTCCGGGGATCTCTCCCCTTTTGAACGCACGGTCGGACTTTCAGCCCGATCTCCGCTCTGCGGGTCTCTCGGCTTTCGCTTATGAGCCCGCCGGGATGATCCTTACCCCCACAGGGGGTCTGGCTTCCCCACCTCGCTGAATTGAAGCCGGCAATGAAGCGCCCTTAAGTCTTCTCACTGAACTAGTGAGAAACAGGATACGGCATGCAGGCCGCCCTATAGTATCTACAGCAGGTACACTTCGCACAGCTTTCGTAGTCCTTGTGCTTGCACACCCTGCAGATGCAGGAGGCCATTACTTTGACGCCTTCGACTCGGAGTCTTTAATCTTGTCAAAGATGAGTTTCTCCGGGTCCGCCCCCAGCTCCTCCGCCAGCCCTCGCTTCAGCGCAAGAAGCCTCCCCACGTCGTGGGACTTCACCGTGAACCTGTGGACCTCCTCGCCGAAAGGCCTCACCTTGTCGGCGTCCACCATCTTGTCAGCGAAGCAGACTATCCTCTCTTCGAGGGTGCGCGGGACATAGTCGTAGTCCGGGAGCCCCAGCTTCTTCGCCTCCTCAGGCGATATGCCCGCCCCGACATGCCTCCGCACTATCTCGACCACCTTCATGTCCACTCCTTCCTTCTCCAGAATCTCGGCCCCTTCGACGCCGTGCCTCACCGTCTGGGACCTCGTCCTGCCTATGTCGTGGAGGAGCGCTCCCGCGATCACCGCCTTCTTGTCCACGGCGCGGCCCCTGCGCTCCCCCTCCTCGGCCATGATCTTGGCCGCCATGGCGACTGCTTCGCAGTGTCTGACTATGTAGGCTCCCGTCTTGCACTTGGCATGGATCGCCATGGCTTCCCCTACGGAGGGGATCACTTGGCGAGTTCCTCTTCGAGCTGGTTGATTTTCCAGCGCAGCGCGTCCTTCAGCTCTGTATTGTCGAGGCGGTTGAGGGGTTTCCCACACGTGGGGCACTTGAAGAAGTTCTCCATGGCGTCCTCGAAGGTCCTTGTCAGGCATGTGGCTGTGCCGCAGTGGTAAAACTCGTGCAAATCCTCGTACTCCAGCCTCTGCTTCAGCCTGTTGAGGACCTTCCTCCTCTGGGTCTGAATGAAGCCGTCTGTCTGGTCGCGCTGGGCCTTCCACCTGTACACGAACCATCCCCTCTTCGGGTCCCTCACTCTGACCCCAGTGATCAGGCTCCTGCCGAACAGGTCATAGAGCGCCTTTCTGACTGTCTTGATCTTCAGCCCCGTCGCCGAGGCGATTTCCTCATCTGTGGCGTTCTCGTTGTTGAGGAGCGCCCTGGCCACCCTGACATAGTCAGGGCCCCCTATGAGGCCGGCCACTTTTACAAACGTGTCCTCATATTCAATCTTCAATTTTCTACAACTCTCTTGCCATGGGCAGCGGGCAGGATTCTAAGCCTGCTTTTTGGAAACGTCCTCTTAAGCTCTTCTCCGCTCTGGATTTCATGTAACGCTATCGCCAGGGCGGCCACCTCCGAGTGTGGCTGGGACGTGACGGCGATGTTGAAGTCTGCTTCGTGGTAGACCTTCCCCGGCACCTTTGGGCCCCCAACGACGATGAGGATCTTGTCCAGCCTTCTAAGGTCCTGGATGACATCCTGGATCGGCAACCCGTACATGGTCAGGTGAACAACACTCCGCCCTTCCTTCTTTGCCTCTTGGATTACCTTCCTCCACGACGCCCCCAGCATCGCCTGGAAACCCCCTCCCCACGTCCTGTTGACCTCTTCAAGGGTGCCTGTCACGTCCTTCTCGGCGTCTTCGAGATAGATCGACTCGGCACCCATTGCCCTAGAGACGAGGCAAAGGTGGGTAAGCGTCCTGTCGTCCCTCACGTACCTCTGGCCCACCCGGAGGACCCTTATGCTCCTTTCTTGCGGAATAGCGGTCGCCAAGTAGGACCGATGCCTGTGTGCTAATTGAACCATTCCACTAACTGCCACGGCGGTGCGAGGGCTAGAAGGCGAACCCAGAGATTACCATCATGGCGAGCACGATGAGGAGCAGAAAAACGACGGCCATCGAGCCCACCCTCGCCCTCTTCCCGTATCTCATCATTTCAGTGGCGGGAGGTTTCCCACTCTGCAGCGCCTCCGCCGAAAGCCTTGACACATTGTTGAACGAGGGGATAACAAAGGCGAATCCCAGTATCCCAGCGACCAGGGCGAGCAGCACCCCTGCCGAGATGACGTACCCTTGAGTGGAGTTCATGAGCCACGACATGTCTCCGTCCTGAAAGAAATAGAGGAGGAGAATGCCGAAGGCGAACGTGCTGACGACCGCCATGCGGACGAATCTGACAATCTTTGGCAGAACTTTTGCGTTGAACTCCAACGACGCAGGAGGGGACATGCTCCTCAGGCTAGGTCCGATCACGAACGCCGTCAGCAGGCCACCACCGAGCCACATTATCGCCGAAAGCACGTGTCCGTATCCAAGGACTGTAATGAGAATGGCGGAGGGCAACTACGGCGCTGTCGCGATTTCCATATTTAAGCAGTAGAGAACTTCATTGTCTTTATTCCACCATCGAACCCACGGCGAAGGGTTGCAATCTCCCGGAGACTTCCGCAGGGTTTGCCTTATGGTCGACTACCTCTTCGGGAAAGGAGTCAGCGGGGCGCTGCCGAAGGAGGGGTTCCGGCTCCACTATTCGCGTAGGTCCGCGAGGGTCAAGACCATCTTCCTCAACGGGAGGCTCTTCGCGACAGTAAAGCCGAACGGCGCCATGGCGCTTTCTGTGGAGGGGGCCACCATTCTATCAAAGAGCCCCCGGTTCAGGCAGAACTGCGTCCAGGTATCCGACGACGTCGCGGAGTTCGTGAAAGGAGGGAGGTCGGTCTTCTGCAAGTTCGTGAGATGGGCTGGGAAGAACGTCTACCCCAAGAGCGAGGTGGCCATAATCGACGGCGGAGGGAAGGTCATAGGGGTCGGCATGGCAATCATGAATGGAGCTGTGATGGCACAGTTTAAGAGCGGTGCCGCAGTGAAGGTCAGAGCAGGCCTCGAGAAATGAAGATGGACAACAGGAACGCCCGGCGGATGATGGACCGTCTCGGAATCAACATGAAGGAGATTCCGAACGTGCAGGAGGTCGTCATCAAGACCCCCGACAGGGAGTTGCACATCACCAATGCTTCGGTGTCAGAGGTAAACGCCCAAGGGAACCGGATGTTCCAAGTCGCCGGGGACGTCGAGGAGGTCGAGGTCGAGAAGAAGACCTTCAGCGAGGAGGACATACTCCTCGTCCAGCAGCAGACCGGCGCCTCGAAGGAGAGGGCCGCAGCGGCGCTGGAGGAGTCGGATGGCGAAGTCGCCAGGGCCATCCTCAAGCTGAGCTCCTGACCGAGGGCCGCGGGCTACTCGGAGATAGAAACCTGATAGCAGACTTATTAGACCGCACCGAAGAAACGCCGTAATGTCCGGTCAGGTCGGCGAACGCATCTCTGCAGTGCTTGGCAACAGGAAGCTCACCCTTCTGATCAAGCACGCTGACCTGCTCAACGTGTTCACTGGCGAGACCTATGAGACCTCGATAGGAGTCTACAAAGACAGGATTGTATACGTCGGGGACGTCGCCGAGGCTCCTTCTGCCTCTAGCACGATTGACGCCAAGGGGCTGACCGCGATACCTGGCCTTGTCGAGACCCACATGCACGTGGAGAGCAGCATGGTGACCCCGTCTAGGTTCGCCGAGGCTGCCCTCCCACACGGCCTGACAACGGCGTTCGCCGACCCCCACGAAATCGCCAATGTAATGGGAAAAGCTGGTGTGAAAGCAATGGTGGACGACAGCAGGGGCCTGCCGCTCAAGCTGTACTTCTACGCACCTTCTTGCGTCCCCGAGTCGAAGGCGGTGACCTCAGGGGCTCAGCTCACCCCGGAGGACATCGACGAGATGCTCGGCTGGGAAGGAGTCTGGGGGCTGGGGGAGGTCATGGACTATTCAGCCGTCCTAAACGGCGACAGGAAGATGTCCCGAATCCTCGAGTCAGCAGCCAAGAGGGGGGTGGTGATCGACGGTCACGCCCCGCTGCTCACCGGGCGAGACCTCAACGCGTACATCGCTTCAGGCGCAGAAGCCGACCACGAGAACTTCACGGTCGAGACGACACTTGAGAAGCTCAGGCTCGGGATGTACGTCAAGCTGAGGGGCCCCTACGTGCTCGACGCCAAGAAGTTCGCCGACGCGCTCAAGACGCTCCCCCACCCGTACAACCTGATCTTCTGCACCGACGACGTGATGCCGGACAACCTCGCCCACCTTGGGCACCTAGACTACGCCTGCCGCGCCTTCCTGGAGGCCGGGATGGACCCAGTGGAGGTCGTGAGAAGCGTCACGCTCAGGCCCGCCCTCCACATGAGGATGCCACACCTGGGCGCCATAGCTCCCGGACGGGTCGCTGACATCCTGCTCCTGAAGGACCTGAGGAAGTTCACCATCGACCTGGTGATAGCGAACGGGGTGCCCGTGGCCAAGGAAGGCAAGCTGCTAGTTCGCATCAGGAGAAGGGTCCTCGACGGCTCAGCCAGGGAGACGATGAAGCTCGGCCCGCTCGGGCTGGAAGATTTCAGGGTCGAGCCCCCGGTGAAGAACGGCCCTGTCTACGTCAACACCGTCGACTTCGGAGAATCGAACCACGAGGACAAGGGGCAGGCCTTCGCGGAGATGATTCTGACCAAGCTCAGCAGGTCAAAGGTCGACGTAGTCGACGGCAAGCTCTCCCTCGGTGACAAGGCGATGGTGTTCGTCTTTGAGAGGCATGGAAGGAACGGCGGCAGGTCTTTTGGGTTCGTACGGAACCTAATCAGCGACGGTGCGCTGGCCACGACGGTGGCCCACGACGCCCACAACCTCCTCGTCGTGGGAACGAACCGCGAGGACATGTGCATGGCCGCGAACCTGGTGATCAGAAGCAGAGGGGGCATCGCTGCCGTGCGAGGGAAGGAGACACTCGCCAGGATCAGACTCCCCATTGCTGGGTTGATGTCTGACAGATCTCTCTTGGAGGTCTCCAAGGACATGGAAGGTCTTAGGAGGGCGTTCAAGACGATGGGGGTACTCGACCACCCCTACATGCCCCTCCCCAACCTCCTTGCGCTCTCCGTCATCCCCCACGCCCGGATAACGGACAAGGGCATATTCGACGTAGACGGGCAGAAGTTCGTCCCAGCTTTCGCTAACTGAGTCGCATCATCCGAGGCGGGCTGCGGGCCCCTTCATTCCCATCAGGACCTTCTCAGAGGTAACAGGCAGGTCGTCCACGGAAACTCCGGTGGCATTCAGGACTGCGTTCCGCACCGCCGGTCCGGGCAGGATTATCGGCGGCTCTGCTATGATCTTGGCGCCGAACGGCCCGAGCGGCCCGGGCACCTCGACGATGAACGCCTTGAACTCGGCAGGGATGTCCATCGAGGTGGGGATGTAGTAATCTCCGAGATTGGGATTCACAACGACGCCGTCCTTGTGCAGGAGCTCCTCCATCATGGCGTACCCGAGTCCCTGGACCGTTCCCCCGTAGATCTGACCCAGCACTCCTCCCGGGTTCACCGCCTTTCCGACGTCGTATGCTGTGTGGGCGCCCAACACCCTGTAGTACCCGGTGTCCGTGTCAACCTCCACCTCTACTATGAGCGCCCCCCAGGTGTACTGGACATAGGGGGTCCCCTGTCCCACCTCGTGGTCCCAGGGAGCAGGAGGCGCCATGAAGAACCCCTCCTCCTTGAGGCTGATGCCCCTCCTGTACGCCTCGGCGACGACATCATCCCACTGCACGGTCCTGGAGGGGTGCGTCCGGTCGAAGGCGACCCCGTCTGCGATGGCGACATCCTTCGCGTCGACGCGCAGTAGTTCCGCAGCTACGGGGACGATCTTGCTCTTCAGCTTCTCTGCCGCCGCCTTGGAGGCGTTCCCTCCAATTACCACCACTCTCGACGCGACTGTCGGACCGCTCTCTCTGTGCTTCGAAGTATCCGGGCGCTCCAGCTTGAAGCGCGCAAGAGGGACCCCAAGGACACTCGAAGCGATCTGCATCAAGCCCGAGATCGCCCCGGTCCCGTATTCGGTAAGGCCCGAACCCACAGAGACGCTCCCGTCGGAGCGGATCTCAACGTGGACTGCCCCGTAGTCGTTCCCTTCAGGGCCGAGGGAATTCCCGTGCATGAGCAGCGCAATGCCGAGGCCTCTCCTGAGGCTCCCAGCCTGGTTACTGTATCTGGCGACCTTTTCCCTGTACCGGCTGGATTCGACTACTTTCTGAACGCACTGAGGCAGGCCACAGCTGGCGTCCATAACGGCGCTCGTCGCGTTCTTCTTTCCTGGGACGAGCATGTTCCTCAGCCTGAACTCGAGAGGGTCCATCCGGAGCTTGCGGGCGAGTTCCTCCATCTGGCTCTCGAAGGCGAAGGTTGCCTGGGGGCCTCCGAATCCCCTGAGGCTCCCGGCGTAGGTGTTGTTGGTGTAAACGAGATAAGAGTCGGCCTTCACGTTCGGGACCTCGTAGGCTCCTACCGTGTGGAAGGTCGCCCTTGCGATCACGAAGACCCCGAGGGAGGCGTACGCCCCGGTGTCTCCGACGATCATCGACTCGTCGGCAAGAAGCATCCCATCCCTGCTCACTCCTGTCTTATGGCTTATCACGAACGGGTGCCTCTTCGTGTGCATGACCATGGAGTCCTCCCTGTCCATGCCGCAGTATACCGGCCTCCGGAACTTCACAGCCGCGAGCGCAGCCGTGGAGCAGACGTCGTAGGGGGTCTCGTCGGACTTCGGGCCGAATGCTCCCCCTGTGACCGCCTGTATGACCCTGACCTTCTCAGGAGGGAGCCTGAGGACCTTCGCGACTGCAGCCTGGGTGTTGTGAGGGCTCTGCATGGAGCCGATGACCCGTACCCCTCCGTCTTCTGGGATGGCGAGCCCAACCTCCGGCTCGAGGGGGATCGCATCTTGGAACTGAGTCCTGTAGGTCTTCTCGATGATTATTTCGGACTTCACGAACCCTTCCTCCACGTTCCCCTTCCTGATTTTCATCTGCTTGGCGACATTCCCCTCCTCGTGGATCTTGACGGCATCAGGCTCTAGTGCCTCCAGCGGATCGAAGATGGTGGGCATTCTGTCATACTCCACCTTGATTCTCGCTGCTGCGTCTGCGGCTGCGGGCGAAGTCTCGGCAACAACCGCGCCGAGGATATCCCCGGTTGAACGGACGATCGGGTCAGCGAAAAGCTGCCTGTCCAGGAGAACGGCAGACGATTCGTTAAGGCCGGGGATGTCTTTCGAAGTGAGCACCCCCAAGACTCCTGGGTGCGACCTCGCAGCCCCGAGCTCTATCCTCTTGACGACTCCGTGTGGGACAGTGGAGTGGAACAGCTTCGCGTAAACGGTCCCCTTCGGGAGAAGGTCTGCAGTGTAGACGGGGCTGCCCAGGACCTTTTCCAGAGAATCGACCCTGACGATGTTCTCCCCAATGTACAGGAGCTCTCCCCTCTCGGCCTTCGCCCTCAGCGAGTCCAGAAGCTGCGGTACCTGCTCGCTCATCGTCATTCTCTCCTGCATCCCTCGCGAACTGAGTCGATGATCTGATAATACCCAGTGCAGCGACAGAGTACGCCGCTAATGGCGACCTTGATTTCCTCGTCCGAGGGGTGGGCGGAGTGCCTGGCCAGGTCCCAGGACGCCATCAGCATCGCAGGAGTGCAGAACCCGCACTGGGCAGCGTTGTTGGCTATGAAGTTCCCCTGCATCCGTTTCATGGTAGGGTCCTCAAGCAGCCCCTCGAGCGTCGTCACCCTCCTCCCGTCGCACTGGGCGGCCAGCATCAGACAGCTGTTCACCAGCCTGCCGTCGACGAGGACTGCGCAGATGCCGCAGTCGCCTGTGCTGCACCCCTCCTTTACTGACTTCTGGTTCACCTGGTCTCGAAGCACGTCGATGAGCCTGTCCGTCGCGTCGACTTGGATCGGATGGTCGGTGCCGTTCACACTGAGCGTGATGACCCGCTTCGTCATCTCAGGAGAGGCCCCCTATGTGCCGGGCGCACCGCTCGATGAGCCTCTTCAGGTAGACCTGGGCCACTTCGGTCCTGTAAGCCCCGGACCCCCTGAAATCGGAGGTGAGTGACAGCTCGGAGGCAAGTACCTTCTGGGCCTGGGCGATCGTCTCGTCTGTGACTCGCTTCCCCTTCAGAAAGTCGCTGGTCCTAAGGGCGAGCGCGGGTATCCTCCCTGACACCCTGTTCAGGGCGATTCGAGCCGAACGGACCGTGCGGAGGTCGTCCTCCAGCGTCAGGCAAATGGCCTCGTTGACCATGGCGATGATGAGCATGTTCCTCCGCCCCAGCTTTTCGTAGGCGGTCCAGCTGTGCCCCTCGGGTGGCCTAAAGCTGACTTCGGCGAGTATCTCCGATGGCTTCAAGGTGGTCTCCCGCTTCCCTACGATGAACTGCTTCAGAGGGACGGTCCGCTCCCCTTTGGCACTGACAAGCTTCAGACTTGCGTCTAGGGCCAAGAAGACAGGAATGAGGTCTTCCGAGGAAGCCGCAGAACAGATGTTCCCCCCCACGGTTGCGACGTTGCGTATCTGCGGGGCACCGAAGAGAGTGGCGGCTTCCCTGATTATCGAGAGCTCCCCGTCAAGAATTGGTGACTCCAACAGGTCCGAAATTGTGGTGAGCGCGCCGAGGCGGACAATCCCGTCTGCCCGCCGTATGTACCGGAGGTCCGCGGTGAATGAGGAGATGTCAAGCAGAACCGAGGGGGAGACCTGCCTCTTCCTGATGCGCGGAATGAGGTCGGTCCCACTGGCGATGACCGCGACCTTTCCATCCTTGTGCTCAATGAACCTGAGGGCGTCATTCAAATCTGAAGGGGAGTAGAGCTCCATAGCCGACATTACAACGGTCTGCCATAAGAGCGGCCTTTCAGAGTTAAAAAACTTCATGCCGCTGGTAGTGCATCGACTCTTGAATCAGGACCCGAAGATTGCCCGCGAATTCGAACCGCGTATAAGTCTCAGCTTCTAGGGGAGTCCTGTCATGAAAGCACCACCATATGTCGGTTCAATGGCAGGGAAGGACTTCCTGGACACCAACGACCATTCACAGGAGGAGATCGCAAGGATCCTGAAGGCGGCGGAGGACCTCCGGATCAAATTCAGAAAGAGGACGCCGACGGCATACTTGCCGGGCCGGACACTGTTCATGCTGTTCTACAACAGGTCCCTCAGGACGAGGAACTCCTTCGAGGCTGGCATCTACCAGCTGGGCGGGCACGCCCACTTCCTCAGTCCAAGTGACGTCTACACGCCGACGCTCCCCGAGGACATGGTCCCCTACCAGACCGAAGCCATCGCCGACGTTGGAAGGGTGCTTTCGCGGTATGGCGACTCGATCGCCATCAGGATCTACGGGGACGCAGCAAAGTGGACCATCGGCCGAGGGCACCGAGTAATGCAGGAGTTCGCAAAGTGGAGCGACATCCCGGTTCTGAACATGGAGGACGACGTGTACCACCCGTTCCAAGCGCTGGCTGACATGAAGGCAATCGTCGATGTCGCGCCGAAGCCGAGGAAGAAGAAATTTGTCGTCTCCTACGCCTACTCGGGAGGTCTCAAGCCCCTGGCTGTCCCCCAGAGCTGCGTGCTAATCGGCACACAGTTCGGCATGGACGTCGTCCTCGCCCACCCCAAGGGGTTTGAGCTGGAGGACCACATCATCGAGTCGTGCAGGAAGAACGCCGACAGGTATGGGGGAAGCTTCGAGATCTCCAACGACATGAAAGGAGCCTTCGAAGGGGCCGACTTCGTCTATCCAAAGGCATGGTCACCCAAGGGATTCGTCCCACCCTACAGCAGCTCGGTGAACAAGGACGCAGCGTCCGAGTACCAGAACAACTTCAAGGACTGGAAGTGCACCCAAGAGATGATGGACCTTACAAATAAGGGGAAGTACATGCACTGCGGACCAGCGGACAGGGGACAGGAAGCGACCGACGAGGTCATCGACAACCCAAAGTACTCTCTCTACTTCGAGCAGGCAGAGAACCGGCTGCACGTCCAGAAGGCGGTCATGGCCATGGTCATGGGCTCGAAGCGCAGGAGATAGCCAGGGGAGAATGGGTTGGTCGAAACGGACAATTCGATACTTGACATCATAGGGAACACCCCCACCGTACGTCTCTCGAAGATCCCGGCCGAGGAGAAGATCAGGGCGAAGATCTTCGCGAAGCTTGAGGCGTTCAACCCAACGGAGAGCCTGAAGGACAGGATCTACAAGGAGATGATTCTAGGAGCCCTCAGGCGGGGAGACCTCAGGCCTGGCATGGAGATACTGGAGGCATCCACCGGGAACGCCGGAATCGCGTGCACCTTCATCGGAACGAGGATGGGGTACAAGGTGACCATAGTCATGCCAGAGGGGATGAGTGACGAGCGCAAGAAGATGATCAGGGCCTTCGGCGGCGAGCTGATCCTCACCCCCGGGGCCGAGAGCGACGTGGACCTCTGCCTTGACAAGATCGACGAGCTCCTCAAGAAGAACAGGGGGAAGTTCTGGGTCCCCTCACAGTTCTCAAACCCAGACAACCCGGCAGCGCACTACAAGAGCACCGGGCCGGAATTGTGGAACCAGATGGGAGGGAAGGTCGACGCCTTTGTCGCTTCCCAAGGGACGGGCGGCGTCCTCTCCGGAATCGGCAGGTACCTGAGGGAGAAGAACCCTAGTGTGAAGCTCTACGCCGTCGAGCCCTCGGAGGCACCGATACTCGCTCACAGCAAGTGGGGGACCCACAAGATCGAGGGCATAGGCGACGGCTTCGTCCCAAAGAACCTGGATCTCAGCCTCTTGGACGGCGTGGTCACCACGACGAGTGAAGAGGCCATCCAGATGACAAAGCGTCTCGCCAGGGAGGAGGGAATCTTCTGCGGGATCTCCTCGGGGTGCAACGTCGCAGCCGCCGTGAAGCTCTCGAAGAAGCACCCATATCTGGGAAGGATAGCGACGGTGATCAACGATTCGGGAGGAAGATACCTCTCGACCGAGGTGTTCGGCATTAAGAAGAAGCAGACCGTGACAAGGACAAGCAAGAAACTCGACCCCTACACCGTCGAGCAGCTCCGGAAGTTCCAGAAAGGATTCGACATAGTGGAATAGGCCCATTAGAGCCAGTGCCCTTGTCCTTCGTAGAACGCCTGGTCTGCTCGAAGTGCGGGACGAAGTACGAGCCGAGCGAGAACCCGGTCATGTGCCGGAACAGGGACCTGGGGAGGCTGGACGTGGTCTATGACTACGATAGAATGGCCCGCAGGTTCAACAGGCGGGCCATCGCCTCGAAGCAGTCGAGGGACGTATGGCGATACGAAGAGCTGCTGCCCGTCTCCGCAGAGTTCGCCGTGAGGCTCGGTGAAGGTGGGACGCCCCTCATCCGCGCCCGACGCCTCGGCGAGAAACTCGGGATAAAGAGCGTCTCCCTGAAGGACGACACAAGGAACCCCACCGCCTCCTTCAAGGACAGGGCGATGGCCGTGGGCTCAGCAAAGGCGGTCCAGCTGAACAAGAAGGACGTCGCGATAGCCTCGAGCGGAAACGCTGCAGCTTCACTAGCCGCCTACTCCGCAGCAGCGGGCATGAGATGTCACGCCTTCGTCCCGCCTGACGCGGCCGCCGGGAAAATCGCCCAACTCCTCCTGTATGGGGCCTCGATAACCAGGTGCAAGCAGGAGAAAGAAGGGGAGGACCCCACCGTTCGGGCGATGCTCGAAGCCGTTGAGGAGTTCGGATACTATCCCTGCCCGAGTTTTGGGCCCTTCAACCCTTACCAAGTCGAGGGCCCGAAGACGATGGTGTACGAGCTCTACGAGCAAAGGGATTGGGGAGACGTTGACGTCATCCTTGTCCCCACCGGGTCGGGATGCCTCCTGACGGGCATCTGGAAGGGTCTCCAAGACCTAAAGCAACTCGACCTGATCGGGGACTATCCGCGCCTGGTTGCAGTTCAGCCCGCAGGAAACCGTGCTCTGGTAGAAGCGATGCGGAAGGGGACAACCTTGGAGGAGCTCGTTCCCGAGCCCTACCCAGAGTCTGTGGCCGAGGGCCTCCTGGATCCATATCCCTGGGACGGCGATGCTGCGCTGACGGGCGTGAAGAAGACGAAAGGCACTGGAGTCTCCGTTAGCGACCGGGAGATTCTCCGATCCGTCAGGGAGCTGGCTGCTTACGAAGGGGTCTTTGCCGAACCCTCGGGGGCCGCCGGTCTCGCAGGGCTCGAGAGACTGCTGTCCGAGGGCAGAATAGGCGGAGAGGAAGACGTGGTTGTCCTGGTAACCGGCTCGGGCCTGAAAGAGTCAGACAGAGTCATGGAGATGTTGAAGGGGGCAAATCAGGGAGGTCGAAAGAAAGGCACCCGCCATCGGCCCTGATTCTTCGACGCGCTGGAATCCGACATATAGAATTTAAAGGCCGATAGGTCCTTTTGATGTGAATGACATCGGTGGAGCTCGAGGAGCCGATCCAGCGGGCTACCGCACTCCCAAGGACAGACGCTCTAGAGAAGGCCCTCGGCGAGACGAAGTACACGACAGACAACGTCCAGGAGGACGCCCTATACCTTAGGGTAGTCCGCTCCCCGCACCCCCACGCACTGATCAAGCGCATCGACACCTCCAAGGCTGAGCGGGTCCAGGGAGTCGTAAAGGTCGCCACAGCCAGGGATGTGCCAGGTTCCAACTACATCGGCTACGTGGTCCAGGACAGGCCCCTTCTGTGCGTCGACAAGGTGAGGTTCGTGGGTGACAACGTCGCGCTTGTGGTGGCAGACACACCGGAGTCTGCCGAACTAGGAGTTCAGGCCGTCAACATCGAATACGAGAAACTGCCTGCGATCTTCGACCCACGCGAAGCGCTGCAGCAAGGCGCCCCCGCCATACACCCATCCGGCAACCTGACTGCGAGGCACTTCGTCAGGGTAGGGGATGCCGAAAAGGCGCTCTCGATGGCTGACCATGTGGTCAAGGGGGTGTACAGCACCCCTGTCCAGGAGCATGCGTACCTCGAGACCGAAGCTGCACTGGCCTATCCGAAGAGCGAAGGCGTGGTCGTCCTGGGCTCGATGCAGAACCCCTTCATGGTGAAGAAGGCCGTCTCGACAGTGTTGGGCAGGGCGGTGCCAAAGGTCCGCATAATCCAAGCTCCGACCGGCGGGGGCTTCGGAGGGAAGCAGGATGCCCCGGACGAAGTCTGCGCAATGGCCGCCCTAGGGGCCTGGCTGACCAAGAGACCCGCGCTCCTTGCTTTCTCCAGAAAGGAGTCCACCGCGTTCCATCCGAAGAGGCATCCCATGGTCTTCGAGAGGGAGATGGGGGTGAGCTCCAAGGGAAAGATCACCGCCGTCAGGGCTCACATCCTAGCCGATGGGGGAGCCTACGCGTCCCTGAGCGAGCGGGTTCTGTTCGTAGCCGTGGTCGTGGCGACCGGACCCTACGAAATCCCCAACGTGCACATCGACGGTACGACGGTCTACACCAACAACGTGCCCACGGGCGCCTTCAGGGGCTTCGGAAAGCCCCAAGCTGCCTTCGCGGCCGAGCTCCAGATGGATGAGGCTGCGGAGAAGATTGGGATGGACCCTGCGGAATTCAGGCTCCGCAACATCCTGCGAGTCGGATCGGTTGCCCCCACGGGCCAGATCCTCCCGGCTGGAATCGGCATAGAGGAGTGCGTCATCAAAGCCAGGGCTGAGTCTGGGTGGGATTCAAAGCGCCTGAGAGGTCCGGGACGCGGGACGAAGAGGCGAGGAATCGGGATGGCGTGTACCATCCACCCCGAAGGGCTGAACGGGGAGGCGGATGCAGCGACCGCCTGGGTGGAGATTACGCCTGAGGGGAAGGTCCTGGTCAAGGCAGGCCTGACGGAGTATGGCCAAGGAATCTACACAGGATTCACACGGATAGTATGTGACATCCTAGGTACGAGGCCTGCTAGGGTTTCGGTCGTTCCACCAGACACTGATCTTGTTCCGGATTCTGGCCCCACAGTCGCATCCAGGAGCACTGTCTTCGGGGGGAAGGCGATACTGCTGGCGGCGAGGAGGCTCAGGGAAGCGCTTGCCACCGTTGCATCCGAAATGCTGTCCTGCCCGTCCAACGAACTCGTCTTTGAGGACGACGCGGTAGGGCGGAGGGGGCACAAAGGCCGAGGTTTGGAGTTCGGCGACCTTGCTTCGGAGTGCTCCAGGCGAGGGATGAAGCTCAGGGAGGAGGGCAGAGTCACCAAAGCCCTGCCGTCGTGGGACCGAGAAGCAGGGCGCGGAGACCTGGCGCCTTCCTACGCTTTCGGCGCCCACGTCGCCGAGGTGGAGGTGGACATGGAGACGGGCAAGGTGGACGTGGTCAACTATACCGCGGCCCACGACTCGGGCACCGTGGTCTCACGTGTCCAGTATCAGAGCCAGATAGTCGGTGGGGTGGCGCAGGGACTGGGCTACGCTCTCATGGAGGAGCTCATCCTGAAGGACGGTGTAATCAGGAACCAAACCTTCCTAGACTACCACATCCCCACAGCAGCTGACATCCCCCCCATCAAGACGATTATCATCGAGGCCCCTGACGACTTCGGGCCCTATGGCGCCAAGGGCGTGGGCGAGGCAGGGATTGAACCCGTCGCCGGGGCGATAGCAAACGCTGTGTACAACGCTCTCGGCTTTCCGATCCGGCGCTTCCCCTTCACCCCGGAAAGGGTCTCAGAGGCGATTGAGGAGAAGGCAAAGCGGCCATGAGGTCCTTCCAGTACCTGGCACCCATTCCACACTTCGAGTATCTTTGCCCAAGGACTCTCTCTGAGCTTTTTGAGGCACTCGACGGACGCGGCAAGGAGCTCCAAGTCATTGCGGGGGGCACTGATCTGGTGATTGCGCTGAAGGAACGGATGGTGACGCCGAAGGTGGTGGTAGACCTGCGCCGGCTTAGGAGGGAGCTCGGGGGCATTAAAGTCGAGGGAGGGGTTCTCCGCCTAGGGGCCCTGGCCACCTTCTCTGAGATGGAGTCAAGCCCATTCGTGGCGCGATACGCCGAAGCGCTTCGGCAGGCAGCAGCGAACGTGGGGACCCTCCAGATCAGATCCATCGCTACCTTGGGCGGGAACCTTGCGACCGCTTCGCCCGCAGCAGACTCCGCTCCTCCTTTGATTGCACTGGGGGCCAAGGTCACCCTCCTGAGCCGGTCGGGCGCCCGGGCTTTGCCTATTCAGGAAGTTTTCGCCGGTCCCAAGAGGAACGGGCTTCATCCAGGGGAAATCATCTCCTCCGTCGAGCTTCCAGCGAACAGCGATGTCCGGAGCGCCTGGACCAGGGCGGCCGTCAGGAACGAGAACGTTCTGTCCACCGTCTCCGTGGCGGTCGCAGGCACCATACAGAACGACAGGTTCGGTCCGTGCAGAGTCGCCCTCGGAGCAGTAGCGCCCACGCCGATCCTGGCCGAGAAGGCTTCGGGGGCCATGACGGGGAGCAAGGCAACCGCCGAGCAGGCAGACAGAGTGGCAAGGCTTGCGGCCGAGGACTCGAAGCCGATATCGGACATCAGGGCGAGCGCGCACTACAGGAAGCACCTCGTCTACGTGCTCACAAGGCGGCTGATTGTACAGATGATCTCGGAGTCGATGATGACTTGAAGGTGAGGTTCAAGCTCAACGGGGTGAATAAGACCGACGAGATTGAGCCCAACCAGACTCTGTGCGATTACCTGCACGATGCGGCGGGGACGACCAGCGTGAAGAAGGGGTGCGATACAGGCGAGTGCGGGGCCTGCACGGTTCTGCTGGACGACATGCCGGTCACCTCGTGTCTCGTCTTGGCCCCCCAGGTTGATGGCCGCGAAGTGGTCACTTCCGAAGGGCTGGGGACGAGGTCTGCCCCCCACCCCGTCCAGAGCGAGTTCGTGGAGCAGGACGCCGTGCAGTGCGGTTACTGCATACCCGGGATGATCGTGACCTTGTCATGGATCTTCGCGCATGCCCCGGAAGCCTCCGATGCAGAGATTAAGCGGCTGATGTCGGGGAACCTCTGCAGATGCACGGGCTATTTGCAGCAGGTCGAAGCTCTCAAGACTGCAAGAAAGAAAGGCTAGCCCAATAGCGGCCTTTACATCTATAAGCCGAATTCCTCTGCCTACTGTCATGCGTCCCCAAGACCTGCACGGCAAAGACCTGATTTCCACACAGGACTGGAAGAAGGACGAGATTGACTATCTGATGGACTTCGCGGTTGACATCAAGCGCAAGTACCGCGCGAACGCCGTCCCCGAGCTCTTCAAGAACAGGACCTTCTTCATGCTCTTCTACAATACATCAACGAGGACAAGATCGAGCTTCGAGGCCGCAGCCACTATCCTGGGGGGCCACTCGCAGTTCATCGACTTCGCCACAACAAGAGGGTCGGAGGGCGAATCGGTCAAGGACATGGCGAAGATGTACGAAAGAATGGGGCACGCTCTCGGAGTGAGGATTCTCGAGTCTGCCGTTGACTTCGTCTACGGGAGAGGAAACTCGGTCATACGGGACTACGCGAAGCATGCGGAAATCCCAGTTGTCAACATGGCCGACGACATGTATCACCCGACCCAGGCGATTACCGACATCCTCACGCTGAAGGAGAAGCTGGGGGCAAATCTCGAGAAGAAGAAGTACGTGCTCTTGTGGACCTACAGTGACCACATCAGGAGCTGGGGGAGCATGCAGGACGAGATGCTAATCTCGACAAAGTACGGCATGGACACGGTGCTCGCGTATCCGGAGGGGTTCGATCTCGACGGCAAGATGGTCGAGGCGGCCAGGGGTAACGCAAAGCGGTCAGGGGGGAGCCTCGAGATCAGTCACGACCCGGTGCACGCCATGAAGGGGGCAGACGTCGTCTTCCCGAGGAGCTGGGCCAGCCACGAGTGCGTTATGACAGGAATGAACCGCTTCACAAAGGAGAGGGAAGTGGCGCTTCATGACAAGCACAAAGACTGGCGCCTCACAAGGAAGCTGACAGGCACGATGACAAAGAACGGGGTCGTCACCCACGTCCTCCCGGTATTCCGGGGCCAGGAGGCGGACGACGACGTCATGGATGGTCCGAGGAGCGTCATCTACGATCAAGCGGAGAACCTTCTTTACGTCAGGGCAGCTGTCCTGGCTCTGCTGGCCGGTTCGGGAAGGTAGCGCCTTGGCGACGTCCCGCGTCTTCTTCATAACGGACGTGCACGGCTCCACAAGATGTTTCAAGAAGTTCCTGAACTCCGCGAAGTTCTACAACGCCAATGTCCTTGTGCTGGGAGGGGACCTGACCGGCAAAATCCTGATTCCGATCGTAGAGCAGGGGGACGGCACCTTCAGGTGCAGGTTCGAGGGGAACGAGCTCAACCTCAAGAACAGGAAAGAGGTCGACGACGTGGTCGCAAGGGCTACGGCCGCCGGACTGTATACGCGAGTCATGGACAGGAAGGAGTTCGAGGACATTTCCGCGGACCCGAAGAGCGTGACCGCGGCCTTCAACAGGGCGATGGTCGACCGAGTCGCCGAATGGATGCGGCTGGCCGAAGAGAGGCTGGGGAAGACGGATGTGAAGTGCTACATCTCACCGGGGAACGACGACCTCTTCGATGTTGACCCGGTCCTCAACTCGTCGAGCTATGTGATCAACCCCGAGGAGAAGGTCGTTTCCATCGACGGGGAGCACGAGATGATAACCCTGGGGTACACCAACCACACCCCCTGGAACAGCCCGAGGGAGGTCGATGAGGACGAGCTGGGGAGGAAGATTGAGGGCCTCGCAGCTGGCGTCAAGAACATGAAGACTGCAATATTCAACATCCACGTCCCGCCGATCAACACTCCCATCGACATGGCGCCCATGGTCGACAAGGACCTCAAGGTCGTCGTGAAGTCAGGCCAGGTGCAGATGACTTCCGCCGGTAGCTCGGCCTGCAGGGCCGCCGTCGAGAAGCACCAACCGATGCTGGGCATCCATGGGCACATACACGAGTCTCACGGCTTCGTCATGATAGGCAGGACTCTCTGCGCCAATCCTGGGAGCGACTACGGAGAGGGGGTCTTGAGAGGGTTCCTCACCGAAATAGACGGCGACCGGATCAAGTCTCACATGATCACGACTGGCTGAGTTAACGCTCGTGCTAACCCAAACATGTTAGGTTAACACCGAATTAGCAAAAGGATGGGTGGTGCTTAAATAATCACCTAATCACATAGTGGACGAGCAAACCTACCCTTGAGCGATCAGGAGAGGCAAGCTGCGACTGCACCGGCGCCGGCGCCCGGCGTTTTTGTCCGTGAGGCTACTGGGCTTGTCAAGAACGTCTCGTTCTTCGACAGCATCGCCATGAACATGAGCAACATGTCCGTTGGCGCCCTCCTGGGGGTAATCGGAATCTCTGGCTTGGTTCCGATGCTGGGCCACGACATGACGGGCGTGAACCTAGTGTGGCTTTCGGTGATAGGGTTCGTTGTGTCGTTCCCACAGATAGCGGTCTACACCATCATGTCCAGGAGGATGCCGAGGACCGGCGGGGACTACGTCTGGGTGTCTAGGACGTTCGGCGGGCCTGTCGGCAGTGTCCTGTCTTTCATGGGCTACACCACGGAGACGACAGCCTATCTCGCGCTCATCGTCCTTTCGACCGTGTTCGCAATAGGTTCAGTGGGGCTCTTCTTCGACGCCACCAACAGCACGTACTTCGGCCTCGCCGTTCCAGGCCAGGCTCCTTTGAATCAGTGGGTCGTGGGCGCGGTGATCTTCGCGTTCCTTATCGGAATAAACATAGTAAGACCGAAGGCAGGGTACAGGCTTGTTTCCATCCTTACGATTTTCGGGTTCTTCGCCCTCCTGCTGTCCATCGCCGTCCTCCTTAACGCGGGCTCCAGTGGGCTCCAGAACTTCATGAATACGAACTACATGGCAATAAACGGGACAAACACCTACAACGTCATATCGAGCCAGGGGACGACAGGCTTCAACTTCGGCAACACGATCTACCTGCTCCCCCTGATGGCCGCCTTCATCTACCCATGGCTCAACGCAGCACCCGCGGTCGCCAGCGAAATCAAGGGGAAGTCGGCGGTGAGGTGGAACGTCCCCATATCGGCCATTTTGGTGTTCGTCTTCGTCACTGGCGCGCTCGCGACGATGTACTACGTTGGCGGCCAGGCCTTCATCAACGGTGCCTACTCCAACCCGACCCTAGTGTTCGACTACTCCTTCAACTTCTGGACTTTGGCTATGGGCGTTTCAGGAAACAACCTGGTCGCTGGGCTCATCGGGCTCGGATGGATTCTGGCTAACCTGAGCGTCCTCGCCTACGGTGTGATTGTGATTTCTAGGTACCTTCTCGCCCAGTCATTTGACAGGTTCCTCCCGTCCATGATATCGGACGTCAACCCAAGGTTCGGTTCACCAGTGAAGGCGTTCCTGATTTCCTTGGTGGTCACCGTCATCCTGGTTGGACTGGCAGCCTATTACTACAGTGGACTCGGAGGCCTGTTCGGTGCGACCATCGCCTCCATGATATACTTCGCCTTCGTCGGGCTCGCCGCGGCCGTCTGGGCCATCAGGAAGGAAAAAGGAGCAGCGAAGCTGATTCTCATAGTTGCAGGAATCGGGAACATCTGCGTGTTCGGGTTCCTGACATATCAGTACGTCACGAACGCCGCCCAGTGGTCCCTCAACAACCTGACGGTCTACTTCGTCGTCGGAACTTTCATTCTAGGCGCGGTGATTTACGCCCTGTCTTACTACTATCACAAAGGCAAGGGCGTCAACATCTCTCTGGCCTACAAGGAAATCCCACCGGAGTAGGCGCGAATCTAACCGGCCAGGATGCAAAAGCTTCTTAGACTTCGTGCTGTCGCTCGACCGAGTCAGGTTGTGACATCCAGTTGAGCGCTCCAGGGGCCCCGCTCGAATCGCTTGGCGAAGAAGCAGACAGGATTCTCATCGGCGCGGAAGCGAAGAAGGTCACGCTCCGGTTGCTCGGCGGGGTCGCCGTGGTTACCCGATGCCCCTCGGCATCCAAGCCACCTTTCTCAAGGCGTTACGTAGACATCGATCTGATAGGTCGAAGGAAGGAGACCGCAAAGATCAACCAACTGTTCAAGGACCTCGGCTACAAACCCAGGGAGAGGTTCAACGCCCTCCATGGATCGAGGCTAATCTTCAACGACTTGAAGAACATGAGGCGCGTCGACGTATTCCTGGACGTCTTCCAGATGTGCCACAAGTTCGACTTCAGGGACAGGCTCGTGTTAGAACCCAAGACCATCACGATGTCAGACCTGCTGACGACGAAGCTCCAGATTGTGGAGATAAACGAGAAGGACATCAAGGACATCCTTGTGCTGCTCCTCGACCACGACCTTTCCACGGAGGAGATCCCGGACAAGATCAACGCGCCATACATCGCCAAGTTGTGCTCCGATGACTGGGGAATCTACCGGACTTTCACCGTGAACTTGGACAGGATTCCCGAATTCGCGGGAAGGCTGAACCTTGATGACGTGCAGAGAGCCTGTATCATCGAACGAGCCGAATCGATACGGAAAACCATCGAGAGCGCCCCGAAGTCGATCAGTTGGAAGATGCGGGCCACTGTCGGGGAAAGGAGACGCTGGTACGAGCTCCCCGAGGCAGACCAGGCGGTCGTGGACTTCGACCCGACAGCCGCTGGGAAATGAGCGCCAGTTCAGATAATCTCTGGAGACTTTAAATCGAATACAAAAGCTGTCGGCAGTGGCGAATCACTCTGTCGTCGAAGACAACGGGCAACCTGGATAGGCTGGGCCTGTACCTTCAGGACATGCACGTCCGTGAGATGGTGAAGTACTCCCAGGTTGCAGAGGCGCACGGGTTCGAGTCCGTCTGGATTGCCGAGTCGAGGCTCGCGAGGGATGCCGTGGTACCGGTCACGGCCATCGCGACGGACACGAGCAGGATAAAGGTCGGCGCGGGCGTCATCAACACCTGGACCAGGAATGCTGCGCTCATCGCGCAGACCTGGGCAACGCTGGACGAGCTCTCCGCGGGCAGGGCCATGCTGGGGCTCGGCGCCTGGTGGGACCCGCTGGCAAAGAAGGTCGGCATTGACAGGACCAAGCCCCTTCAGTGCATGAAAGAGTACGTCCAGGTGATTAGGCGCCTCTTCAGTGCCGAAGAGGTGACCTTCAAAGGCGAGTTCGTCAAGATGGACGGAGTCAAGCTCGACACTCTCCACGGCACAGGAGCGAGGCCCCGGAATGTGCCTATCTACGTCGGCGGGACCGGCTTCCAGATGCTCGAGCTAGCGGGGGAGATCGCTGACGGCGTCCTTCTGAACTACCTCGTCTCTCCGAAGTACAACGAGAAGGCATGGGAGAGCATAAAGCGGGGCGCCGAGAAGGCGCACAGGGACCCCAAAGAGATCGACTCGCCTCAGCTCATCGCCTGCTCTATTGATGAGGACGCCGACAGGGCGGTGGAGCTCGCCAAGAGTCACGTCACCATGACTATCGGTCAGCAGCCCCACATTGCGAAGGCCAGCGGGGTCAGCGAGGACCTCATCAGGGAGGTGCAGGAGCGCATGGGAGGGTGGCCGGCGAAGCCAGGAGGAATCGAGAAAGCCGCAGAGATTGTCCCCGACGAAGTTGTGCAGCTCATAACGGCCTCGGGCTCCCCTGCTGACTGCGAGAAGAAGATTAAGGAGTACATGGCAGCAGGGTGCAGCTCTCCCCTCCTTTTGCTTCTGAGCCACAACATCGAGTACGCGGTCGAGTCCCTGGCGTAGGCGAGTTGTCGTCCAAACTCCTGGTGAAGGGCGGGGTCGCCGTCACCATGGATCAGAGGCGCAGGGTGATCGAGGATGCGGGAGTGGCCGTAGTCGACGGAAGGATTGCGGCGGTAGGCCCGGCGGACGACGTCTCGAAGAGG
>Ga0187766_10000334_pt1 | contig 26089 bp, 22 predicted proteins | sample 0216_QUI02_MP05__4_FD_132971 | JGI IMG/M metagenome (GOLD analysis project Ga0187766, IMG submission 132971) | Tropical peat soil microbial communities from peatlands in Department of Meta, Colombia - 0216_QUI02_MP05_20_MG | ecosystem: Environmental > Terrestrial > Soil > Wetlands > Peat ... | reverse complement strand
CCGGGGCCGCCGATCGGCTCGCCCCACAGCTGCGGTAGGAAGATCGGCGCGATCACCCGGTGCGGTATATATCCGGCCGGCGCCTGCATGATCTCGAGCTCGGTCTCGCGCATGCTCCGTTCCAGCTCGGGAAAGGCCGCCGCGAGCGCCTGCGCGTAGTTCCAGACGTGCGTGCAGTTGAGCGGACAGGAACCGCCGTACTGCCCGGACCACATCACCGTAGAGGCGCCCAGCACCCCCTCGAAAGCGAAGAACCGCCCGTCCGCCGCGCGGAAGCAGGTGGGGCTGCGCACGGTCGCGAGTTGCGCGGCGAGGTGGGTGACGGCGACGTCGTCCAGGCCGGAGCGGGCCAGCGTGCCGGCCCAGGCGCCGGTGGCCTCGCGCAGGGCGGACCAGTCTCGGCGCACCCGCTCGAACACGTCCTGCGCGTCGGCGTAGCGGGTTGCGTAGTGGTTGCCCAGCCAGAACCGAGACCGCCCCCACTCTGGCCGGTCCGGCCCGAACTGTTCGAAGTTGACGTACCGGTTGGGGAAATACCAGGTCACTGCGACCCGGATCAGCCGCTGCTGGCCGGGCTGCAGCAGGAACGGAACGCCGAGGCCGGCGTTCCAGGTGCTGCCCTGCAGGCTGGCACCGCGCGCCGACTGCGGGGCATGCCGCTGCGGGTCAGCGATACCCACCGCCAAGGCCAACCGCGGCGTGCCGCTGGCCAGCGCCCGCGAGCGCAGGAAGGTGACGAACTCAGCCGCGTGCCACCACCGGGTCAGGGCGGCGGCCCGCGGGTCGTCGGCGGCCAGCACCATCTGCCCGGCGCCCGGGGCGTCGTCGGGGAGCGCGCCATTCTCTAACACCACCCTCGTCCAGCCGTCGCGGCGCAGCAGGCGATTGGTGTTGCCGCCGTACCCAGGCGCATGAACGCCGTCGATCGGGGTGATGCCATCCCACCCGACGGCGTTCTGCACGCTGGCGCCCAGCGTTCCGTGCAGCGGGTAGTCATCGTTGTTGACCAGCCGGAACGTGAACAGCGCCGCCGGGATGGAGCTGGCGTCGACGTCCAGCGGCACCAGCGGGTTGAACGCCTCCAGCGTGACGTCCAGGGGAAGAGCCGGGTCGAGGTAGCGCACCCGGGCGATCGGATAGGTGCCGGAGAAGGTGGTGCGGGCGACCCCGGGATGCCGGCTCAGCAGGTCGCGTTGCGACTCCGGCACTACGTCGTCGGTGACCAGCGGGGTGCCGGTCGAGTCGCGCGGCGACGCCTGCAGGATACGCACCTCGTCCAGCGGCGGCTCCCACCGGCTGACCCGCAGCGCGAAGAACGACCCGGGCAACGCGCCGGCATGGTTGCCGATGTTGTGGAGCTGCCACTGCCGCAGGCCGCCGTCGGCGCAGATGGCCAGGTTCCCGGTACCGATGCCGCCGAGCGGCATGGCCAGGTGGGCGAACTCGGCGCCGTCGCAGTCGGCGGCGCGCACGTCGTCGGGCCAGGTCACGTGGGTGGCCCCATGGGCTCGCCGCCCACCTCCAGGTCGTCGGCGCCGGGCAGCGGCGGGCGCGGCGCCGACGGGCGATCCAGGTAGAACAGGGCGGTGGAGGCGATGTCGTCGTGCAAAGGCTGGTAACGGTGCCGCGATTTCCACCCGAGGGCCTGGATGTCCACGCGCAGGTCGGTGTGGAAGTGGATAGGGTCGAGGAGGTGCCAGCGGTACATGCCGAACCGCTGCTGGCTGCGGTACAGCCCGTCCGGGCGGATGATCTGGTGCAGCCCGAGGAATGGTGTCGAGTAGGCGGTGTACCCCTGCCCGGGCACGTGGAAGTTCCAGGCACCGCCGAAGTAGTCCTCGGTGCCGGTGCCGCAGATCGTGGGGAACTCGTCGTCGCCGTCGAGATAGAACTTGACCTCGCCCTCGCCCCACCAGCCGGGGCGGTTGACGCCCCAGGCGAGGTAGGTGCCGATGTACTTCCCGGTCCCGTGCACGGGGTCGAGGATTGGGTGCACAGTGCCGGCGGCGAGCGGGTTGCTGCGGTGGAACTGGCTGTGCAGGTACCCATCGCCGGCGATGTCGACGTCGATTTCGTAGCTGATCTGGTAGTAGACAGTGGCGGTCTGCGGCGCGCGGTTCTCCAGCGTGAGCCGGGCGTGCCGGGGCACCGGCATCGGCCAGTAGCTGTTGAAGCCGCCGTGCGGGTTGGCCGCGACCGGCACGGAGGAGAGCTGGGCGAATTCGCACCAGCCCTGGCCGAAGAAGTCGCCGAGTGGTACCTCGATTGCGGGCTCGTCCGCGCCGTCCCAGTAGGCACGCAAGATGAGGCTGCGCCAGTTACTGGGGTGCGTGGTCAGCCAGATGTGCGTGATGAGCGCCGGTCCGTTGATGGCGGCCAGCAGATGCGTGGTGTGGCGGTCGATGTGAACGCTGGGCGAGATCTTCCAGCCCGGGCCGAGGTGTGACGCGCAGGCCGCGCCGGTGCCCTCGGAGGCGCGCGCACCGCCGCCCTTGGCCCCATCGAAGTTCTCCGGGCTGATCGACCGCGATTGCGCACCGCTCAGTCTGGCCAGGGACCGGAGGTCGATCACGCCGCGACCACCGCCTAACGGTCGTGTGCCATCCCGTGGCTGGCGCCGTGTTCGGGCCGGCTCGCTGGATGCGCCGGAGAATCGCCGCGAATGTCAATACGCCACCCGGTGAGCCGGGCGGCCAGCCGCGCGTTCTGACCCTCCTTGCCGATGGCCAGCGACAACTGGAAGTCGGGCACCACCACGCGGGCGGCTCGGGCGGTCTGGTCGATAACCGACACCGAGACCACCTTCGCGGGCGATAACGCGTTAGCGACGAAGCGGGCGGGGTCCTCGTCGTAGTCGATGATGTCGATCTTCTCCCCGGACAGTTCGCTCATCACGTTGCGTACCCGCTGCCCCATCGGACCGATGCACGCACCCTTGGCGTTCAGACCGGGAACGTTCGACCTCACCGCGATCTTGGAGCGGTGGCCGGCCTCCCGGGCCACCGCCACGATCTCCACCGATCCGTCGGCGATCTCCGGAACTTCTAGCGAGAACAACTTGCGCACCAGGTTGGGATGGGTGCGGGACAACGTGATCAGGGGCTCACGGGCCCCGCGGGTCACACCGACCACGTAGCACCGCAGCCGGTTGCCGTGCTCGTAGCTCTCACCGGGAACCTGTTCAGCCGCCGGGATGACGCCTTCGGAGGCCTTGGTCTCACTGCCCATCCGGACGACGATCAGGCCACGGGCGTTGGCCCGGCTGTCGCGCTGGATCACGCCTGCGACGATCTCGCCCTCACGGGTGGAAAACTCGCCGTAAGTGCGCTCATTTTCAGCGTCGCGAAATCGCTGCAACATCACCTGACGTGCGGTGGTAGCGGCGATGCGGCCAAAACCCTCGGGAGTGTCATCCCATTCACTGATGACATCGCCGTCGTCATTGGTCTCGCGGGCGATCACCCGAACGACCCCGGTTTTGCGGTCGATCTCGATGCGGGCGTCGGTCTGATGACCGTGGGTGTGCCGATAGGCGGTAAGAAGCGCCGACTTGATCGTTTCGAGCAGTTCATTGACCGAGATGCCCCGGTCCACCTCGATCGCATGTAGCGCGGCCATGTCGATGTTCATGCTCCGGCCTCCGTCCTCCGGGCCTGACCCATAGTCGCCAGCTCTAACTCCGCTTGAGCTGGTGGCGAAAACTCAACCTGGACAACAGCTTTCGCGATCTCGATGAGTGGGATCTCGCGTACCGTCCATTCGCGGTCTTCGCGGACCACCAGCGCCACCGCGTCACCGCGTGTCTCCCCGACTCGGCCGGTCAGCTGCGATCCGTCCGACAACACCAGTTCGACCTTGCGGCCACGGGCGCGGCGGAAGTGCTTCTCGCTGGTCAGCGGGCGTTCCACACCGGGCGAGCTCACCTCAAGGACATAGCGGCCACGGATGCTGTTCCGACTGTCCAGCAAAGCCGATGCCGAGCGAGATAAAGCGGCGATGGTATCCAGGTCGAGCGCGGTGTCACCGTCGGCAATCACGGTAATCCGCGGGGGGCGGGCACGGGTGTCGATGACGACATCTTCGATCTCGTAACCGGCGCGCGCGAACTCCCCACCGAGTAGCTCGATCACCTGCGTTTGCGAAGGTAGCCCGGTGGCCACGGCGAGCTCCTCATCTTGAGTTGTCCGGTCATCGGCTGAATGTCGCCGGCAGGGCGGCTCTGGCGGCCCTGCGGCACGCCTCAGCTGGCGTTCCACGGGAACCAGGTACCAAGATACGCCAGGAATCTTCTGTCAGCCGGTATGACGGCGTCCGGGTCACCGCGGTCGTCCCGACCTTCGGGAGAAGGCCAGGGCAATGGCAGGATGTGGCTGTGTCAAGCACTGCGCCCGCCGTCAGCAGACGACGCCTGCTCGCCGGTGGCGCCGCTCTCGCCGTGCTTGGGGTGGTCGCGCCAGCGTGCGGCTCCCCGCCCCCACCCCCGGCGGTCGACGACCTGCAATCGCAGTTGGAGTTGGCCCGGCACGACAGTGAGCTGGCCGCTGCGGCGGCCACCATCGAATCGGCACAGGTCGCTGCCGCGCTGAAGGAGGTGGTCTTGGAACGTTCCCGACATGCGCAGGCGCTGGCCACCGAGATCGACCGTGTCGCAGGGAGGTCCACAACCACCCCGAGCGGAACGGTCAGCTCGACCCCCACCAGCTCGGCAGCGGCGCCCCCGCCGTCGCTGTCCGACGTGGTCAACTCGTTGCACGCCTCCGCGGACAGCGCCACTCGACTGGCGGCTACGTCGTCGGGTTACCGGGCCGGGCTGCTCGGCTCCATCGCCGCCGCCTGCACAGCCGCCCACACGGTCGCGCTGGTGTCGGGAGAGCCCAAGCCTTGACCTCCGCCGAGCCCACTTCCAGCGTCACGTCGTCAGCGTCTCGACGCCCCGGCGGCAACGGCACCTCCGAGAACGCGGCTCTCTGTGACGCGCTGGCCACCGAACACGCCACCATCTACGGCTACGGCATCGTGTCCGCGCATTCACCTCCAGGTGTCAATGACCTGGCGTCGGCCGCGATGAGCCAGCACCGCGAACATCGCGACCACGTCATTACGCTGCTGGCGGCCCGCTCGGTCACCCCGCCGGTGGCCGCCGCCGGCTACCAGCTGCCGATGCCGGTGAACGACGAGCGCGATGCCGCGCGCCTCGCCGTTCGGATGGAGAACGACGCCGCGGTGGCCTGGCGTGCGGTCATCGAACAGGCCCAGACCAGAGATGACCGCGCATTCGGCGTGACCGCGCTGACCCAGAGTGCGGTCCTGGCCGCTCGATGGAACCAGCAGCTGCGGGCCTGGCCGATCACCGCGGCGTTCCCGGGCGGCAGCGAATAGGAGTTAGCCGGACACCGCCGCCGCGATATCGGTCGCCAGCGAGACACCGACGGCCAGCTCGCGAGTCTGGCCGCTGAATCGGTTGCGCAGCTCGACCACGCCGTCCGCCCAGCCGCGGCCGACCACGACGATCCAGGGCATACCCAGCAGTTCGGTGTCCTTGAACTTCACCCCGGGCGATGCCTGGCGGTCATCAAGCAGCACCTCCACACCCAGCCGGTCGAGGTCGGCGGCCAGCGCGGTCGCTCCAGCGCGAGCCTCCGGGTCCTTGTTGGCGATCACCACGTGCACGTCGAACGGCGCGACCACGGACGGCCAGCGCAGGCCCAGCTCGTCATGGTGCTGCTCGGCAATGACCGCCACCAGCCGCGACACCCCGAGGCCGTAAGAGCCCATGGTCAGCCGCACCGGCTTGCCGTCCTCGCCAAGCACATCGGCGGCGAAGGCATCGGTGTACTTGCGGCCGAGCTGGAAGATGTGGCCGATCTCGATACCACGGGCTGACACCAGCGGACCGGCCCCGTCTGGAGAAGGATCGCCGGCGCGCACTTCGGCGGCCTCGATGGTGCCGTCGGCGGTGAAGTCGCGGCCGGCCACCACTCCGACCACATGCTTGCCGGGCTGGTCGGCTCCGGTGATCCAGCTGGTACCGTCCACCACCCGGGGGTCGACCAGATAGCGAACCCCGTTGTCGCGCAACGCTTTCGGGCCGATATAGCCCTTCACCAGAAACGGATACCTGGTGAAGTCGTCATCGTCTAGCAGCGCGTAGTCGGCAGGGTGAAGCGCCGCAGCCAGCCGCCGGTCGTCGACCTCGCGGTCACCCGGCAGCCCGATGCCCAGTAGCTCCCAGCCCCCGCCGGGCTTGCGAACCTTGAGCATGACGTTCTTGAGGGTGTCGGCGGCGGTGACGGTGCGGCCCAGGTCCGCACCGTTGGCCCAGTCCACCAAGGTGGCGATCGTCGGGGTGTCGCCGGTGTCGTAGACGACGGCCTCAGGCAGGCCGTCGGTGGGCCGCGTCTCCGGGTGCGCGGTGACGACCGCTTCAACGTTGGCGGCGTACCCGGACTCCAGGCACCGCACAAAGGTGTCCTCGCCGACGGGGCTCTCCGCCAAAAACTCCTCGGAGGCGCTGCCGCCCATCGCGCCGGATACCGCCGAGACGATGACGTACCGGACCTGCAGTCGGTCGAATATGCGCTGATAGGCCTCCCGGTGCGCGTGGTAGGCAGCCTTGAGCCCGTCGTCGTCGATGTCGAAGGAGTAGGAGTCCTTCATTAGAAACTCCCGAACACGTAGGATGCCGGCCCGCGGCCGTGGTTCGTCCCGGTATTTGTTCTGGATCTGGTACAGCAGCAGCGGAAAGTCTTTGTACGAGCTGTATTCGCCCTTCACTGTCAGGGTGAAGAACTCTTCGTGTGTCGGCCCGAGCAGGTAGTCGTGGCCGCGGCGGTCCTGCAGCCGAAACACGCCCTCGCCGTACTCGGTCCAACGGTTCGTCGTCTCGAAGGGCGCCCGCGGCAATAGCGCAGGAAACAGGATCTCCTGCCCGCCAATGGCATTCATCTCCTCACGGACGACGCGCTCGATCTTGCGCAGCACCCGCAGCCCCAGCGGCAGCCAGCTGTACAGCCCGGGCGCGACCGCCCGGATGTAGCCGGCGCGAATCAGCAGCTTGTGGCTGGGGACTTCGGCGTCGGCCGGATCGTCCCGCAACGTGCGCAGGAACAACTCGGACATCCGGGTGATCACAGCGCGAAAGCCTAGTTGCGCGACCGTCAGCGCGGCGTAGCCGGGCGCAGCGGGTCGCCACCCAGGCGATCCAGGCGAGCTACAGCTCTCCGGCGTCTAGGGCTTCCTTCACTTCCTGCGCGTGCGCGACCTGCTCGGCGGTGTACCCGATGAGCAACGCCACCCCGCCGACCAGGATGGCCACCCCGGCCACCCACAGCAGGCCGTAGGTGTAACCGTGGTCCAGCGCATGCAACTGGGCCTCGTTCATGAACTTCACCGGGCCGTTAGTGCCGCCCAGATACAGGGTGCGCGATGTGATGACGGCCTGGATGACGGCCAGCACCACCGGTCCGCCCAAATTCTGCAGCATCAGCGCGATCGCCGATGTGGGCCCGATCCGGTCGAAACCGACGCCGGCGATCGCCGAGAGCGCGAGCGGGACGACGATCATGCCGATACCGATACCGGCCACAACGACCGGCACGATCAGGTTCGGGAAGTACGGGATCCCCCGGTTGAGCGTCGAGCCGTAGAGCATGGCGCCCAGCACCAAAATTCCGCCGCTGATCACCACCACCCGCGGCTGGAACCACGTCACCAGCTGCGACGACGCGCCCAGCCCGATGCCCATCGCAATGGCGAACGGGATGAAGCCGATACCCGCGCGCAGCGCGCTGTAGCCCATGATCTCCTGCACATAGAGGGCGACCAGCACGGTCACGGTAAACAGCACCCCACCGGCCAGAAAGATGGCCGCGAACGTGGCCAGTCGGTTGCGGTCGAAGAACAAGTTGAACGGCACGATGGGGTTCTCGGCCGTGCGCTCCACCACGGCGAACGCCACGAAAGCTGCCAGGGCCACCAAACCCGAGCCGATCGTCGTGGCCGACAGCCAGCCCTTCTCCGGCCCCATCGAAAAACCGAAAACCGCCGCTGTACAGACCAAAGTGGCCAGGACGGCCCCGATGGTGTCGAGCTTCATCCACTCCTTCTGAGTTTCCCGCAGCGTGGTGCGGGCCAAGTAGATCATCAGCAGCCCGATCGGCACGTTCACCAAAAACGCCAACCGCCACGAGGCCTCGGTGAGCGCCCCGCCCACCACCAGGCCCATCACCGAGCCGACACCGGTCATCGCGCCGAACACCGCCGTCGCCGCGTTGCGCGCCGGTCCCTTCGGGAACGTGGTCGCCACCAGCGCCAGACCGGTCGGTGAGGCGATCGCGGCCCCGACGCCCTGCAGCAGCCGCGCGAGGACAAGGGTCCCCTCGTCCCAGGCGATGCCGCACATCGCCGAGGCGATCGTGAACAGCGCGACGCCGACGATGAAGGTGCGCTTACGGCCGATGGTGTCGCCGAGGCGACCGCCGAGCAGCATCAGCCCGCCAAAAGTCAGCACATAGGCGGTGATCACCCAGCTCCGCCCGGCATCAGACAGGCCCAGCTCGTTCTGGATCCTAGGCAGCGCGACGATAGCGATGGTGCCGTCCATCGTGGCCATCAGCTGCATGCCGCCGATGGCGATGACCGCGGCGATGAACCGGCGCGACAGCAGCCAAGTCGGGAGATGCCGGCTTGAGCCGGTTACCGCGGGCTTTTCGATGGGCATGGGGACTGCTCGCTCCGTCGTCCAGTGACGGACAGCCCGCTCCGCATCGTTGAGAGCCGTCATAGCGGGCTACCCTACAGCAATCTTAAGAATTGTTTAAGCGCCTAAGGCGGCGACCGCTCCGATGACGATGATCGCGGGAGGTCGGATGCCTTCTGCGCGGATCTTCTCCGGCGCGTCGGCCAGGGTCGCCCGCAAAGTGCGCTGCGCGGCCGTCGTTCCGTGTTGAACCACAAGTACTGGCGTATCCGCAGGTCGGCCCCCTTTTAGCAGGGCCTCGGCGAAAAGCTCGATGCGCTCAACCGCCATCAGCAAAACGATGGTGCCCGACATTGCGGCCAGTGCATCCCAATTCACTAACGATTCAGGGTGGCCGGGCGCAATATGGCCGCTGACCACCACAAACTCGTGGCAGACGGCCCGGTGAGTGACCGGAACGCCGGCTAGCGCAGGCACCGCTGTGGCGCTCGTCACACCTGGCACCACGGTCACCGGAATGCCGGCGTCGGCACACGCCAGAACCTCCTCATAGCCGCGGGCGAATACGAACGGGTCGCCCCCCTTAAGGCGCACCACGAACTTGCCGGCTTTGGCTTGCTCGATCATGACGGCGTTGATGGCGTCCTGGGCCATGGCCCGGCCGTAGGGGATCTTGGCGGCGTCGATCACCTCCACATGCGGCGGCAGCTCGGCGAGTAGTTCGGGTGGTGCCAGCCGGTCGGCGACCACGACGTCGGCCTGAGTGAGTAGGCGGCGGCCGCGGACGGTGATCAGCTCGGGATCGCCAGGGCCCCCGCCGATCAGCGCCACCCCACCGCGCACGACGTCGTCGCTGTCGGCGGTGATGACGCCCTGCTGCAATGCCTCGCGGATGGCCGAGCGGATCGCTGCCGAGCGGCGGTGCTCGCCGCCGGCAAGCACGCCCACCGACAGCCCCGCGTAGTGGAACGACGCCGGGGTGACCGCGGTGCCTTCGACGGCAATGTCGGCCCGGACGCAGAAGATTTGGCGCCGCTCGGCCTCGGCGACCACGCTGGCATTCACATCCGGGTCGTCGGTGGCCGCGATCGCATACCAGGCTCCGTCGAGGTCGCCGTCGTGGTAGTCACGCAGCGACAACGTGATTCCGTTCGTCGCCTCGACGGCACGGGTGGCTGCGCGGGTGATGACGTGCACGTCGGCGCCGCTGGCGATGAGCAGCGGAAGCCGGCGTTGGGCGACCGTGCCGCCGCCGATCACGACGACCCTCTTGCCGGCCAGCCGCAAACCGACCAGATAGGGGTTCTCGGTCACTGGGTAAGCCTAATGGCGATCGCCAGCTCGGCGAAGGCGGCCGCAGCGGGTCGTCACTTCGACGATTTCGCGTCGGCGTCGGCGGCATGTGCGACGAAGCGCGCCACCGCATCCGGTGTCGCTGCCGGATGCGTGTGCAGGTACGACGCGTGCACGCCCGCGTGTATGGCCCCGTCCCGCACGGTGTCCACCTCGCTCCCCCGGTACACCCACGCCGGCCGGTAGCTGTCGGTGAATGTGACTGCGGTGCGGTGAAATTCGTGCCCGACCACATGTTGGCCGATACGGTACAGCGCCGAATCCGCCACCGCACAGGCGTCGCGATATCCCAACGTGAGGTGCGCGGTGAAGCGCGCCGATCCGGCTAGCACGCCGCACATCGGATAGCCGTCGAGTTCGGAAACCAGGTAGGTCAGCCCGGCGCATTCGGCGTGCATCGGCGCGCCGGCGGCAGCGAGCGCATTGACCTGTCGGCGTGCAACGTCGTTGGCGGACAGCTCGGCGGTGAACTGTTCGGGGAATCCACCGGGCAGCAGCACCGCGTTGGCGCCGTCGGGCAGTGGATCGCTGAGTGGGTCGAACTCGACCACCTCAGCTCCGGCGGCCCGCAAAAGCTCGGCATGTTCGGTGTAACCGAAACTGAACGCCTTTCCGGTGGCCAGTGCGACGGTGGCGTGGCCGACGGCCCCGCCGACTGCCGCCGCCGGTTCCCACGGCAGATCGGCGACCCGGCTCTCGGCGACCGCGGACACAGCGGCGAGATCAACGTGGCGAGCGACCAGCGCCGTCATCGCCTCGACCGCCAGCCGGGCATTCCGACCGTACTCGACTGCTGTGACGAGACCCAGATACCTTGTCGGCAATGCTAATTCATCGCTGCGTGGAATGGCGCCCACAACCGGGACACCGGCCTGAGCACAGGCCTGCCGCAGCACTTGTTCGTGTCTGGCGGACCCGACCCGGTTGAGAACGACGCCGGCCACACGCGTTGCGGTGTCGAACGTCGAAAAGCCGTGCAGCAGTGCGGCGATGCTGTGACTCTGGCCGCGCGCGTCGATCACCAGGATCACCGGGGCTCCCAGCAGACCGGCCACGTGCGCGGTGGATCCCGATGCCGGCGTGATCGCGTCGGCGCCGATGCGCCCGTCGAACAGACCCATCACCCCTTCGATCACGGCAATATCAGCTCCGGCGGCGCCGTGCGCGTACAGCGCGCCAATGAGACGTTCTCCCACCAGTACCGGGTCGAGGTTGCGCCCGGGCCGTCCGGCGGCCAGAGCGTGGTAGCCCGGGTCGATGAAGTCCGGGCCCACCTTGAACGGCGCAACAGCATGGCCTGCCTGTCGCAGAGCACCCATCAAACCCGTTGCGACGGTCGTCTTTCCGCTGCCTGAGGCGGGGGCGGCAACAACCACCGCGGGGAGGGTCACCACTCGATGCCTTTTTGACCCTTGCGCCCAACGTCCATCGGGTGCTTGACCTTGGTCATTTCGGTGACCAGATCGGCGGCCTCGACCAGCCGCGGCGGGGCATCACGCCCGGTGATCACCACATGCTGGCGACCGGGCCGGGCCAACAGCGTGTCCACCACGTCGTCGACGTCGACCCAACCCCACGTCAGCGGATAGGTGAACTCGTCGAGCACATAGAAGTCGTGGCGCTGCGCGGCCAAGCGACGGGCGATCTCGGCCCAACCATCGGCCGCGGCCGCCGCGTGATCGCCGTCGCTGGCAGCCTTACGCGACCACGACCAGCCAGCGCCCATTTTGTGCCATTCGACCGGCCCGCCGACCCCGTGCTCGTCGTGCAGGCGGCCGAGCTGGCGGAAGGCCGCCTCCTCACCAACCTTCCACTTGGCGCTCTTGACGAACTGAAACACCGCGATATCCAGGCCGGCGTCCCATGCCCGCAACGCCATTCCGAACGCTGCCGTCGACTTGCCCTTACCCGGCCCAGTGTGCACCGCCAGCACCGGTATGTTGCGCCGGGTCCGGGTGGTCAGGCCGTCGTCGGGGACCTGAAGCGGACGGCCTTGTGGCATCAGCACTTACCTCCGACGAGCTCAGGCCACGCTGCGTACGGCATGACTCAGATAATCGGCGCGCAACTGCTCCAGCCGCACGGTCGGTGCACCCAGCTGGCGGGCAAGCTGGGTGGCCAAGCCCAGCTGCACATACGACGTTTCACAGTCGACGACCACCGCGGCCGCGCCTTCGGCGACCAGCCCAGCCGCAGCGGATCGACTGCGGCCCAACGGGTCCGGTCCCGCGGTGGCCCGCCCGTCGGTGAGCACCACCACCAGGGGACGCCGCGCCCGGTCGCGCGCCTTCTCGCAGATGATCAGCTCACGGGCAGCAAGCAGACCTTCGGCGAGCGGAGTCTTGCCCCCGGTGTCGAACCGCGCCAAGCGGCGCCCGGCGATGTGCGCCGACGACGTCGGCGGCAGCAACAGCCGCGCTCCCTGCTCGCGGAACGTGATCACCGCAACCTTGTCACGCCGCTGGTAGGCGTCACGCAGCAGCGACAGGGTGGCACCGCTGACCGCGGCCATGCGGTCCCGGGCGGCCATCGAACCGGATGCGTCGACGACGAAGATAACCAGGTTGCCTTCGCGGCCTTCGCGCACGGCGCGGCGCACGTCGGCTGGCTGCGGTCGCAGCGGACCCGCTCCGGCGGCGTGCTCGGCGGCGGCCAGCACGGTGGCGAACAGATGCAGGCCATGACCGTCGGCGCTGTCATCGGCGGCCGCCACCACCGCACCGGAGACGTTGCGGGCCCGCGACCGACGTCCCGGCGCGCCCTCCCCGACCCCCGGCACGGTCAGCGCACGGGTGCGAAAAGTCGCCGACGGTGGCGCACTGGGCTTGGAAGCCTCGGGCCTCGTCGTCGAATTCCTTTGCGGCGAGGGCGGTTCCGCCTCCGCGGGGTGACCGCCGCCTGGTGGGTCGGGATCCGATTCCGGGTCGTCGGCACCGGCCTGCGCGAGCGCCGCCTCGAGCTGGTTGCGGTCGATGCCGGGATCGTCGAACGGGTCCCGGCGGCGCCGATGCGGCAACGCCAGCTCGGCCGCCACCCGGATATCCTGCTCGTCGACCGTGCGGCAGCCGCGCCAGGCGGCGTGGGCGACCGCGGTCCGGGCCACCACCAGATCCGCCCGCATGCCGTCGACGTCGAAGGCCGCGCACAGCGTTGCGATGCGGCGTAACTCGTTGTCCGGCAACACCACATCGTCGACAAGCAGCCGGGCCGCGGCGATCTGGCGGGCCAACTCGGCGTCGGCGGCGGCATACCGCTCGGCGAAGCCCTCCGGATCGGCCTCGTAGGCCATCCGCTGCCGGATGACCTGCACACGCACGTCGACGTCACGCGACGCGTGCACGTCGACGGTGAGGCCGAACCGGTCCAGCAGCTGCGGACGCAGTTCGCCCTCCTCCGGGTTCATCGTGCCGATCAGCACGAACCGGGCCTCGTGTGAATGGGAAATCCCGTCGCGTTCGACGTGCACCCGTCCCATCGCGGCGGCATCGAGCAGCAGGTCGACCAGATGATCGTGCAGCAGGTTGACCTCATCGACGTAGAGCACCCCGCCGTGGGCGCGGGCCAGCAGCCCGGGCGAGAACACGTGCTCGCCCTCGCGCAACACCCGCTGCAGATCCAGTGAGCCGATCACCCGGTCCTCGGTGGCGCCGATCGGCAACTCGACCAGGCCAGCGGCGCTGTTCCCGGCGGCGCAAAGCAGCGCGGCCAGTCCCCGCACGGCCGTCGACTTGGCGGTGCCCTTCTCGCCGCGGATGAGTACCCCACCGATCTCTGGACGGATGGCACACAACAGCAGGGCGAGCCGCAACTGATCGTGGCCGACGATCGCGCTGAACGGATACGGCTTCACGGCTGCGCCTTCATGCCGGAGCCGGGCCGCAGCAGCGGCACATGCGGAACGCCGTCGTCGAGGAAGTCGTCACCATCGCGGACAAACCCGTGCTGGGCGTACATGTCCGCCAGATAGGTCTGCGCGTTGATCCGGCACGGGTAATCCCCCACCTCAGCCAGGGCAGCGCGCAGCAGCCGGGTGGTGTGGCCTTGGCCGCGTGCGCTGCGCTTGGTGCACAGCCGACCGATGCGGAACACCTTCTCGCCCCCGGCATGCTCCTCCATCAGCCGCAGGGTACAGATCACCTCGCCGTCGGGCTTTTCGAGCCAGAAATGTCGGGTTTCGGCTAGCAGGTCGCGTCCGTCCAGCTCGGGATACGGGCAGGCCTGCTCGACGACGAAAACCTCCACCCGCAGTTTGAGGAGCTCGTAAAGGGTCGGGGCGTCAAGGTCTTTGGCCCAGATGCGGCGCAGCACGACGGTCATGGCTCGCCTGCCGACGATGCGGGCCGCGTAGCGGCCTGAGGAGGAGCCGGGCAATCGAACCCGCCCACCGACGATGCGGGCCGCGTAGCGGCCTGAGGAGGAGGCGGGCAATCGAACCAAGCCACCGTCACCGGGTGACCGCCGGTTCGGCCGCCATACCGGACCACAACTCCAACACCTTGGTGCCCCACGACCACACCTCCTCGAACAACGCCGGCTCATCGGATAGCCGGGTCCCCAGCGATGGCACCATCTCCTTGAGGGGGGCCAGCCACGACTGATACCGGTGGGAAAAACACTGCTCCAGCACGTCGAGCATGGCCGAGACGGCGGTCGACGCTCCCGGCGAGGCTCCGAGCAGGCCGGCGATACTGCCGTCGGCGGCACGCACCACCGTGGTGTTGAACTCGAGCACCCCGCCTTTGCGCCTGTCTCGCCGGATCACCTGCACCCGCTGACCCGCCACCGTCGTCTCCCAGTCCGAGTCCACCGCGCTCGGGGCGAACTCCCGCAGCGCGTCAACCCGGGCGGATTCGGAGTGCACCAGTTGGCCGATCAGGTAGTTCAGCAAGCTTGTCTGCCTGACGCCGGCGCCGAGCATCGACGCCAGATTGTTGGGTTTGACCGAGCGTGGCAGGTCGGTGAGATGGCCTTGTTTCAGGAATTTCGGCGACCAGCCGGCGAACGGCCCGAACAGCACCCACGACTTGCCGTTGATGAGCCGCGCGTCCAGATGTGGCGCCGTTATTGCCGGTGCACCAGGCGCGGGAAAGCCGTACACCTTGGCCCGATGTGCGGCGGTGATCGTGGGGTTGGCGCTGCGCAGGAACTTTCCGCCCACCGGGAAGCCACCGAATCCCTTTACCTCGTTGATGCCGGACTTCTGCAACAGCGGCAGTGCATCACCGCCGGCCCCGATGAAGACGAATTTGGCGTTGAGTTTGCGTTTCTCACCGGTGCGCCGATTGCGGACCTTCAGCGTCCAGCTGCTATCAGACTGACGCGACAGGTCGACCACCTCATGACCGAAGAGCGTGGTCATGCCGCTGCGCACGCCGTAGCCGATGAGCTGCTTGGTCAGCGCGCCGAAGTCGACATCGGTGCCGTGCTGGGCCCAGCTAAGCGCGACGGGTTCGGAGAAGTCACGTTTGGCGGCCATGAACGGCAGCCGGCGGGCGAACTCGTCTGGGTCGGCGATGAATTCGGTGTTGGCGAATAGCGGGTTGGCGGCCAGCGCCTGCTGGCGGCGACGTAAATAGTCGACACGCTCGGCACCATGCACGAAGCTGACGTGCGGGATCGGGTTGAGGAAGCTGTGCACGTCGGTCAAGATGCCCTTCTCCGCGGCGTACGCCCAGAACTGGCGGGTGACCTGAAACTGCTCGTTGACGTGCACCGCTTTGGTGATGTCGATCGAACCGTCCGGTGTCTGCGGCGTGTAAAACAGCTCGCAGAGCGCGGAATGCCCGGTGCCGGCATTGTTCCACGGATCGCTGCTTTCGGCGGCCACCCCGTCCAGCCGTTCCACCAGCGTGATCGACAAGTGCGGCTCCAGGCGCCGCAGCAACGCGCCCAGCGTGGCGCTCATAATGCCCGCACCCACCAGCACGACGTCGGTCTTCGCGGTTTTGGCAAGATCTGACACCGGATCGTTGGTCCTTCGTGTTCGCGTGGGCTACTCGGTTGTGCGGGGCTGTGCCGATCCTCAGGTTATCCCGACGGGTGTGGGCGTAATCCCAGCCCGGTGACGATGCGCGCCGCAAAGCGGCGCAAGGAGGAGCCGGCAATAAGGATTCGGTCCCGAGGGGGCGCCGCTCGCTTGCTGGCCCGGCGAACGTCACGCTGGCGTGACGGCGAGGGCCAAGCGTCACGCTGGCGTGACGACAGACCGCCCGCCCGGGCCACGCCAATCGGCCCGGCCTATCGGTAGCGATCACGCTCTAAGCTGGCCTCGTGACCGGCTGGGAGCCCGATGTCCTGCCTGGCTATTGGCAGTGCAGGATCTCGCTGGGTCCGGATCCCGACGGCGAGGGCGACCTCGTCGCCACCCTGATACGCCGGGGGGACGCAGCAGCGGCGGCGCACGCGGTGGTGGCGGTGCACGGATACACCGACTACTTCTTCAATACCGCACTGGCCGATCACTTCGCCGACCGCGGCTTCGCCTTCTATGCGGTGGACCTGCACAAATGCGGGCGGTCATGGCGTGCCGGACAGACACCACACTTCACCACCGACCTGGCCCGCTACGACCGCGAACTCCAACACGCCCTGGCCGTCATCGGCGAGCAGACCGGTTCGGCGAAGATCGTGGTGTACGGCCATTCCGCGGGCGGCCTCATCGTGTCGCTGTGGCTGAACCGGTTGCGTCGGCACGACATGACCGCCCGGGCAGGCGTCGCCGGCCTGGTCCTCAACAGCCCGTGGCTGGATCTACATGGCCCGGCCATCCTGCGGTGGCCGCTGACCTCGGCCGTGATCGCCGCGATCTCGCGGGCGGGCAAGACGCGGGTGGCCCGGGCATCGAGTGAGGGCGGTTACGGCGCCAGCCTGCACCGCGACCACGATGGGGAGTTCGACTACGACCTGCAGTGGAAACCGTTGGGCGGCTTCCCCGTCACCTTTGGCTGGCTGCACGCTGTCCGCCGCGCGCAGGCGCGGCTGCATCGCGGGCTCGATGTCGGTGTACCAAATTTGATCCTCCGCTCGGATCACAGCGTGCCCAAGAGCGCCGACCCGACCGCCCTGCAACGCGGCGACGCGGTTCTCGACGTCACCCAGATCGCCCGGTGGGCCGGTTGCATCGGCAACCACACCACCGTCGTCCCGGTGACAGACGCCAAACACGATGTGTTCCTGTCGCTGCCGCAGCCGCGCCAGATGGCGTATCGCCAACTGGATCTTTGGCTGGAGGCGTACCTGTGCTCTGCTGCCAGCGCCGCCGCAGCAACACCATCCGGGAAAGGGTGATCGCCGTGGAGACCTACGACATCGCGATCATCGGAACCGGGTCGGGCAACAGCATTCTCGACGAACGCTACGCCGGCAAGCGGGTGGCGATCTGCGAGCAGGGCACCTTCGGCGGCACCTGCCTCAACGTCGGGTGCATCCCGACGAAGATGTTCGTCTACGCCGCCGAGGTCGCCAACACGGTGCGGCGCGCGGCACGGTACGGCGTCGACGCGCATGTCGACCGGGTGCGCTGGGATGACATCGTCTCGCGCATCTTCGGGCGGATCGACCCGATCGCCATCAGCGGCGAGGACTACCGACGCTCCTCACCCAATATCGACGTGTACGGCCGGCACACCCGTTTCGGGCCGGTCCAGGCTGACGGGCGTCACCTGCTGCGGACCGACCTCGGTGACGAATTCACCGCCGAGCAAGTGGTCATCGCCGCGGGATCGCGACCGGTGATCCCGCCGGCCATCCGTGAGTGCGGGGTCGAGTATCACACCAGCGACACCATCATGCGGATCGCCGAGTTGCCTGAGCACCTGGTGATTGTTGGGGGCGGTTTTGTGGCAGCCGAATTCGCGCACATCTTCTCCGGCCTCGGGGTCCGGATCACGCTGGTGATCCGGGGCGGCACGCTGCTTCGGCATTGCGACGACACCATCTGCGAACGGTTTACCCGCATCGCGTCAACGAAATGGGAGTTGCGTACTCACCGCAACGTCGTCGGCGCCCACCACCGTGGCTCCAGCATCGCGCTGGAACTCGACGACGGTTCGACGGTGGTCACCGACACCGTGCTGGTGGCCACCGGCCGGATTCCCAACGGCGATCTGCTGGACGCTGAGCAGGCCGGTGTCGACATCGACGCCGGTCGAGTGGTAGTCGACGAATACCAAAGAACCTCCGCGCGCGGCATTTTCGCGCTCGGCGATGTCTCCTCGCCGTATGAGCTCAAGCACGTCGCTAACCACGAGGCCCGCGTGGTGCAGCATAATCTGCTGTGCGACTGGGACGACACCGAGTCGATGGCCGTCACCGACCACCGGTACGTACCCTCGGCGGTATTCACCGATCCCCCGGTCGCCACCGTCGGTCTGACCGAAAACCAAGCTGTCGCACGCGGATTCGACGTGGCGGTCGCGGTGCAGGACTACGGCGACGTCGCGTACGGGTGGGCGATGGAGGACACTACGGGGATCGCCAAGCTCATCGCCGAGCGGAGCACCGGGCGGCTGCTGGGCGCGCACGTCATGGGCTACCAGGCTTCTTCGATCATCCAGCCGCTGATCCAGGCGATGAGCTTCGGGCTCACCGCTGCCGAGATGGCCCGCGGCCAGTACTGGATCCATCCGGCGCTGCCCGAGGTCGTCGAGAACGCGTTACTGAACCTGTACTGACGTGCGCTACGGCGTGAATACCACGCGGGTGCCCGACGGCTCGCGCCGGGTCCACACCGCTTCGACGTGCGCCAGCGACTCGCGCTGCGTCGTCAGCTGCAGCTGACCGCCAGCGGCCATGGTGAACAGTCGGGGCAGGGCTTCGGTACGCGCACGCACCAGGACTTCGAGCGGCACACTGCCCGGACCGAGGCCTGACAGCGTGATGCCCGCGCTGCGCGGAATGCCCGCCGGCAGCCTGATCTCGGCCCCGGCCATCGACCCGACCTGCACGAATCGAGTGGCATGAAAGGCTGCCAACAGCTCCTGATTGCTCAGCGCGGCCAGCACTTGCTCGGCGGGCTCACCCCACAGGTAATCGAGCACGGCGTCGAAAGGCCGGTCGCCGTGCGCGGCGGCCACCCGGGCACGCAGATCGTCGCTTCCCAGCCGGATCACGTCGTCTGCGCCGGCGCCGCGCAACCACTCCAGCCGGTCCGGGTCGCGGCCTACCGCCACCACCCGCGCGACGCCGAACGCAATCTTGGCCAACTGGACGGCCAACGACCCGGTGACCCCCGTCGCGCCCAACACCAGCACGTGGTGCTCGGGGCGCACCTGCGCGGCGTGCTCCAACGACATCCATGCCGACATGCCGGGATTGGGGACTGCCGCGGCCGTCACGGCGTCGAGGCCGTCGGGCACGTCGACCGCGGTACGCGGGTCGATCAACGTTCGCTCGGCCATCATCCCGTAGGGGCTCATTGCGGCGCTGTACACCCGACGCCCGTCCGCCAGCCGCGCAACGCCATCCACGCCGGCGACGCTGGGCAGCGGCAAGCTGGCGCTGGCGTAATGCGATCCTGACACCAGACCCCGAGCCAGGTTGGTGAGGGCAGCCGCCTCCACGGTCGCCACCACCGCGCCGTCGCGCTCCGACGGATCCGGGAAATCGCCGTACACCGGTGGGCGGCCCAGTGCCTCGATGACGGCTGCCTTCATGGACCATCCCCCCAGGTTGTTTCCATGGAAACTGTTTCCGTAGAAACATAGCGCGGGATGCTTCCCATGGCAATATGGTTTCCGTGAAAACCAAGGCGGTGGCTATCGCCGAGATCAGTCGCTTGTTGCAAGCCGTCGGAGACAAGTTCGACACCAGCGACATCGACGCCGAGCGCGAGTTCATGGCCGCCCACTGGCCGACGAGGCTGAAGCCGGCTGTACGCGAGATACCAGCGCGAGCCATGCATGTGCTCGATCACCTCACCGAAGAGCCCGTCAAGGTCGTCGAACTGGCCGCCCGCGCGGGCCTGCTCAAGGGCACAGCATCCAAGTACGTGCAGCGTCTCGTCGACGCCGGCCTGGTCCAGCGCTCACCGGTACGGGGCAATCGCAAGGAAGTTGCGCTCAGCCTCACGGAGGACGGGCGGATTGTCGCCCGCGCACACCGACGAATGCATGACGAAATGAACCGCGGACTCGAAGACTTCCTGTCCCGTTACACCCGCGCCGAGTTGGCCACGGTGATCACGATTCTTGGCGATCTGCTCAAAACTCAACGAGTGGGTGTACGACTGATGCCCTACACCGAGTGAGCCGGCTCATGACGGGCTGCGTCGATGGCTGTCGCCCTGTCCGTCGGCGTCTTTCCCGTCACCCTGGCATTGTGGGCATAGGCCATGCAGGGTCAGGCCGGCCCGCTCGGACAAGGTGAACGAACTGCCCGCCATCGCGTGCTCCAGCGCGGAGGTCAGCTTTCGCGCCGGCACTTCGATGATCGAGCCGCATCGGGTGCACACCGCGTGATGGTGGGGGTCGGTGGCCAACCCGTAGGTGGTGACACCGCCGTCCACGGTCAATGCGTGCAGTACTCCCTGATCGACCAGCGTGGTCACGGTTCGGTAGATCGTCGCAAGGTCCGGCGGCTGGGTGTCGGCGGGCAGGCATTCGCGCAACCGCTGGTGGATCTCCGCAACGGATAGGTGCCCGTTGACCGGCTCGAGCACCGCCAACACCTCGATTCGCGACGCCATCCGCCGCAGCCCATGGGCGCGCAGAAACTCACCGATCCGCTCGGTGACGGTAGGGTCCAGAGCCGACGGCTTAGTCGTCACGCATTCAGTGTCGCGCCCCTATCCGGGATTGCCAATGCTCAGCGCGCCGCGACTGCGGCCAATGGGTCCGACTCTTGTGGTGCGCCACGGCTGCCAGACTGACCGTCATGCCCGGTTCGATCTGCGACGTGCTGCCCTCCGCGGCCGCGCTGCTCGGGGTCCCGGGAGCGGTAGACCCGCTGGCACTGACCGACTGTGTTGGCGAGGTCCGTCGTCTCGCGGTGGTGCTCGTCGACGGGATGGGCTGGCACCTGCTACCGGAGATGGCCGCCGACGCGCCGTTGCTGACCTCGGTCCTGTCCGGCGGTACCGGACAGCTGGACGAACTGGCCTGCACTTTCCCGTCGACGACGCCGACCAGCCTGGTGTCCCTCGGCACGGGCGCGCCGCCGGGCGAGCACGGCATCCTGGGCTTAACCCTGAACATTCCCGGCACCGACCGGGTACTCAACCACATCTGGTGGCGCGACGGCCCGCCGCCCGCCCATTGGCAGCCGGTCCCTACGTGGTTCGAGCGGCTAGCACAAGCCGGAGTCAGCGCCCGGGCCATTTTGCCGGCGCCGTTCATCGGCAGCGGCCTGACCGAGGCGGCGTACCGCGGCGCGCAGTTCCACGCCACCGACGAGGACGAGGACTACGCGCAGCAGGTGGTCGACGAGCTGCGCACAGCGCCGGGGCTGGTCTACGCCTACACCGGCGAAGTGGACACCGCAGCGCATCTGTTCGGTATCGGTTCGCCGCAGTGGCACCAAGCGGCGGCCCATGTCGATGCGCTGCTGAGCCGGCTGATCGAAGCGCTGCCGTCGGATGCGGCGCTGATGGTCACCGCCGACCACGGCGGTTTGAACGTCCCGGCGGACGCCCGCGTCGATCTCGACGCGGACCCGCGGCTGGGAGCGGGCATCCGTGTGGTTGCGGGAGACCCGCGCGTGCGTTACCTGCATACCGAGCCCGGCGCCGCAGCAGACGTGCGGGCCGCCTGGAGTGAGGTGCTCGACAGGCGGGCCGAGGTACGCGGCCGCGAGGAAGCGGCGACGGCGGGACTGTTCGGGCCAGTGCACCCGCGGCACCTGCCCCGGCTCGGCGATGTCGTGGTCACCTGCCTCGATGACACCGCGATTCTGGCGACGGGCCACGAGCCACCGGAAGTGGCTCGCTTTGTCGGCTTCCATGGCGCGGCCACACCGGCCGAGACGGCGATTCCGCTGATCGTCTTTCGCGGCTGACGGCGGACACCTGCGAAATACTTGCAATCGTTCTTGCGAATCGTCTGCATCGAGCTCACTCTGTCGTTTACCTTTTTGGTCGGCCGGGTTTTCCGACGCTGAGGGGCCGCGAATGCTCGGTAGTCTCGACCGGCAGTCGTTGTTGTGGTCGCGGCTGCGGAGCGCCCTGACGCCAGCGGAGTGGGTACGCCTGGGATCGATGGCTGCGGTGATCGCTGCGCTGCACCTGGCCGGCTGGATCACGCTGGTGTGCATCGTCGAGCCCGCACACTTGAGCGTCGGCGATAAGGCGTTCGGTATCGGGATCGGGGTCACCGCCTACACCCTGGGGCTGCGGCACGCGTTCGATGCGGACCATATCGCTGCAATCGACAACACCACCCGCAAACTGATGAGCGACGGGCAGCGGCCGCTGGGGGTCGGCTTCTTCTTCTCGCTGGGCCACTCGACCGTTGTGTTCGGCCTGGCGATGCTGCTGGCGGTGGGGTTGAAGGGCATCATCGGGCCAGTCAAGGACGAGTCGTCGCGGCTGCACCACTACACCGACCTGATCGGCACCAGTATCTCAGGCGTGTTCCTCTACCTGATCGCCATCATCAACGTCGGCATTCTGGTCGGCATTTTGGGAGTCTTCGCACGGATGCGCCGCGGCGGCTACGACGAGGACGAGCTCGAAGAACAGTTGAACAAGCGCGGATTGCTCAACCGAGTCCTCGGCCGCGCCACCAAATCCATCACCACCTCTTGGCATATGTACCCGGTGGGCGTGTTGTTCGGGCTGGGCTTCGACACCGCCACCGAGGTCGCGCTGCTCGTCCTGGCGGGCACCAGTGCGGCAGCCGGCTTGCCCTGGTACGCCATCTTGTGTCTACCCGTGCTGTTCACCGCCGGTATGTGCCTGCTGGACACCATCGACGGCTCGTTTATGAACTTCACCTACGGCTGGGCGTTTTCCAACCCGGTACGCAAGGTCTACTACAACATCGTCATCACCGGACTGTCGGTGGCGGTCGCGTTGCTCATCGGGAGCGTCGAAATGCTTGAACTGCTCGCCGACCAGTTTGGCTGGAGCGGCGGAATCTGGAACTGGATCGGCGGCATCAACGTCAACGCCGTCGGTTTCGTCATCGTCGCCATGTTCGTTGTCACCTGGGCGATCGCCCTGCTGGTCTGGCGCTACGGCCGTATTGAGGAGAAGTTTGCCGTGCCCGCCAAGCGCGAGGCCTAGGCCACGCCGAAGAATCAGCCATTAGCCGTCAAGCCATCGGATCGTCCGCGGCGCCAAAACGCGGGTGGGCGATTTCTACACGACGGCGAACAAGGCTCTGCGTCGTTTAACTGGTTCTATCATCAACAAGATGTCAAAGGATCGGCGGCTGACGCTGGTGTTGCTGCTGGACCTACTGCTCATCGTGGCTCTGGTGATCGTTGGGTTAGCCGCGCACTCGCTGGGCGTGTTGGCTGCCGGGGTCGACTACCTCGCCGACGGCGCCGCGATCGGCTTGTCGTTATTCGCCATCCGACTCTCGCATCGACCGGTCAGCGATCACCTGAGCAGGCGCTCAAACCCGACCCACATTGCGGCATTGGTCAACGCCGGGTCGCTGCTGGCCCTCAACATCGGCGTCGTGGCCGCCGCGATCCGGCGACTGGCATCCGGCGCCGCCGAGGTACGCGGCGCACCGGTGCTGATCGTCAGCACGGTCGCCGCGGTAGTCATGCTGCTCTGCACGGTCATCGTGGGGGCAGACCGCGGCGGCCATGACAGCGGGGAGGACCTGAACCTCAGGGCTGTGTCGCTCAATCTTGTCGCCGACGCGGCGGCCGCCACCGGGCTCGCCGCCAGTGGCGCGGTCATCATGATTACCGGCGACTGGTATTGGCTCGACCCGACGGTGGCCCTCATCATCGCCGCGGTGGTCGGCTACCAGGCCGTCAACCTGATCTCGCGAGTCCTTACTGCGCTTAGGGTTCCGTGGCGCCCGACCAGGAAAGGCGCCGCTTAGCCTGGCGACGATGCGCGCCGCGGAGCGGCGTGAGGAGGAGCTGGGCAATCAGGCTTAGACCGCGCGACACCATCGGCATCACGCGCGCCGCAGATGGTCTGACATATTCATCCTCGTCGTGGAGGTTCATCCTCGTCGTGGAGGTCGACATGGGTGGCAGTGTCCATCTCGTTATTGACCATATGAAATCCAAAACCCACTCCAAACACCCGAGATGCCGACACAGTCGGACTCCCGAAATCACTGCGGGTGAAGGCAATTGCGCCGCGAAACAGGGGCCGCCGACCATGCCCGTGTGAGTGCCAACTCGGCTACCGTCGTTCAGCTGATCTGCTCCCAGCGGCACAAGACGCCGTACCGATCCGCCGCCTTCCCAATAACGGCTAACGTGTAAAACGCAGAGGAGCGGTTAAGGGTTTCCGCGCCGGCTGACAGCGACCTGCGGTGTCTGTCCAGGGCTCCCGTCGTCGTGTGTCCCCGGGTGGCCGATCTGATGCCGCACACTTAAGTGTGCGCACGTCAGTTGCCGAGGACACCCTTGCTATCGACGTCTACCGCCACGCCGAGGAAACCGGCAAGCCGATCACCCTGGGCGTGGTCGATCGTCGTCTCGGAGAGCTGCCCGGCCACCAGGCGCCGGGCGCGCGGTAGTCCTGACCGGCAGATCGGCCCCGCGTTCAGGCTTCATCTGCGACCACCACCAAGCGTCGGCGGTGGTTGACCGGCCAGTAAGCTAAGTCGTGTCGCGCTGTCGTGTCTCGCCAGGCTGCGCGGCGGCGGCCGAACGCCTCAGCGCGCAGCCGATACCCGAGCGCAGAATGTCCACGAGGGTGTCTTGCAGCGCGTTGGCCAACTCGGGCTGCTCCTCACGATCGATGTTCGGCAGCGCCTGCGCCGCCCCTTGCAGCTGGACTTGCTGCTCCCGCGGCAATCCCCGCAGAAACTCCACCGGATCGCCGGGGTTCACGTGCGCGAGTAACCCCAAGCTTTCGAGGCGACACAACCCTGCTAGGCAGGCTCCCTCCTCCTGAAGGAGGTGGGCCGGCCCACAACCGCTGGTCCCAGTGGTACTCGCGCGGAACTATGCGCGGGTGTTCATTGTTTGCTGCATTAACCAGGGGCTGACACTTCAGCGCGGACATCCTTTGGGGCGCTGCTGGTTTACTGCAAGGATGCCGGCTGCTGTGCTCGTACCGGTTAGCGGTGCGGCTCTCATCGCCGCTGTGCGGGCCGAAACGATACGTACGTGTCGGCGGGGCGTCGAAACAAAACGCGTAGTGGACTACTCGATACACCGTGATACACCGTGGCTTCAGCGCGCTCCAATGATTGCCGTGGATGTCGACTTGACCTGACGGCAGGACGGACATATCGCAGCATCGAGAAGCAGCGACGGAGTGGTCATGAAAGCGAAGACAACCCAGCGGAAGACCCCGTTTGCCATGATAGGTTCGATTTCGGTCGTGGTTGCCGAGGACTGCTTGCTGGTGCGCGACAGCGTATGTCGGGCCCTGTCAACCGATCCGGATTTGACCGTGGTCGGGGTCGGGGTGGATTACGACTCCGCGGTCGAACTCCTCGACCGGCATAAGCCGACATTGCTGGTGACCGATGTGCGGATGCCACCAACCTCGACCGATGAGGGAATTCGGCTGGCCCATTGGTTGCGTAATGCGCATCCGGACATCGGGGTGATCGTGTTGTCGCACTACGCGCAGCCCGAGTACGCGCTGGGGTTACTTGAGGGGGGCAGCACGGCGCGCGGGTATCTATTGAAGGAACGGGTCGCGAACTTCGACCAGCTCAGCGACGCGGTACGCCAAGTCGCCGCCGGCGGGACCGTGCTGGATCCGCTGGTGGTCGAGGCGCTGTTGGCACGGCCCCAGTTCGCGCGAACAGTAGGCAGGCTGACCAGGCGGGAGTCCGAGGTACTGGCCGGACTGGCCAGCGGCAGCAGCAACCGCGCACTCGCGCAGAAACTGGTGTTGTCCCAAAGGGCGGTGGAAAAGCACATCAATTCGGTCTTCGCCAAACTCGGGCT
>Ga0187766_10000332_pt1 | contig 26200 bp, 29 predicted proteins | sample 0216_QUI02_MP05__4_FD_132971 | JGI IMG/M metagenome (GOLD analysis project Ga0187766, IMG submission 132971) | Tropical peat soil microbial communities from peatlands in Department of Meta, Colombia - 0216_QUI02_MP05_20_MG | ecosystem: Environmental > Terrestrial > Soil > Wetlands > Peat ... | reverse complement strand
GAGTGGTGGATCACTGACGAAAACCACCACACTCTCGCTGACGGTTCAATAGCGTAGTTCAAGAGCCGTTAGTCCCGATATGCGGTAATAGGTCTGAGTCGCAGGGTACGCCAGGCCCTCGATAGCCCTGAGCAAAGCTTTAGACTCACCTTGATTAGGACATGTTCGGGCGATACTGTCACCCAGCCCAAAAACCAGATATCCTAAGAGAAATTTTGTTTAATTGAACAGTATGCGAATTCATCACAGTACGCTGGTCATCACGCTTTTTGCTTCCTTAGCAGTCGGACAGATCAACCCTTTACCGCAGCCGGACGCATCATCCGGGCAATCGCAGCATCACCGTCATGAGGACGATGAGGAGGCGCTGCCCGCGTCTGCCAAAACTGTCCCACCGGAAAGTCCGGTAATTACGATTAAAGGTGTCTGCCAGCCAAATGGGAACACCCAAAGCGGCCAACCAACCACAGAAGGCTCTCCCGCTGGCCAGCAGAAACAGAACAGTTCTCCGAGCGACAAGGGATGCGAGACGGCCGTGACCAAAACCCAGTTTGAAGAATTGGTGGAGGCTCTCAATCCTGACATGTCGGGAATGGTAAGGCGGCGGCTGGCGCTCTCGTACCCCAGATTGCTTTTGTTTGCGCAAAAAGCTCGCGAACTTGGCCTCGATCGTGATCCTCATTTTGCCGAGGTGATGCAGTTTGCGTCTCTCCAGATTTTGAGCCAAAACCTGAATCGCTACTTCGAAAAGCAGGCCAGCAACATTTCGGATGCCGATGTCGAAAAGTATTACAACGAAAATGCGGTAAAGTTCGAGAAGGCTGAGTTACTGCGTGTCTTCGTGCCCAAGCAAGGCAAGGACGAATCCAAGGCCGGGTCTGAGGGCAACTCCGAAAAGACAATGCTCGGGCTAGCTGAAAAGCTACGGGCTCGGGCGGCGACTGGCGAAGATTTTCAGCAACTGCAAAAAGAAGCTTTTGCAGCAGCACATATTTCTTCCGGTACCCCAACTGTGAGCACTGGGAAGATTCCTGTTACCAGGCTTCCGGTCACTCAGCAAAAGATTTTTGAGATGCAAGCCGGCCAAGTCTCCGATGTCCTCGTCGATTCCACCGGATATTACATTTACAAGATGGTCTCCAAAGAGCAGATGCCACTCGGCCAGGCCAGTAAGCAGATTCGGAAATCGATCTCCTCACAGAGGGTGCAGGAGTTGCTGGATTCGCTCACCAAAACGCTGAAATTTGATTTGAACCCTACGTACTTCGGAGCTGACTTCACTCGCTCTACCGAGCAAAACTTGTCCAGCATGGAAAACAACGGAGTACCGAAGTAGACGAAGCCTCGCACGAAGCGGTTTCGTTACGCGGACAAGGAGAATGATTCAGGGTCCTACAGTATACTTTCTCGTCAATCGGGATTTCACTGTATTGTCTGACACAAGACAAAGGGCCTACCTTCATTTCTTGTTCTATCCTCAAGCAGGTGCCCGCTTGGCTAACCCGACATCATCTGGTGAGGCGCAACCCAGACTCAGACCAGAAATGGATCAAAAGGCCACTATCCTCTGCATCGATGACGAAGAGCCGGGGCGGATGCTGCGGAAGCTCCTGCTGGAATCAGCTGGGTACGACGTGCTGACGGCAGCGTCAGGCCGTGAAGGCTTACAAATCTTCCGCTCGCAGCCAGTTGACGCTGTAATCGTTGATTACTGGATGGCGGACATGAACGGTCTCGCGGTCGCGAAAGAACTCAGGCGCTTGAATCGCAAGACTCCCATCATTGTTCTCTCGGCTTACGTGCCCATCCTTGACGAGGCTGTCGGCCTGGCAGATCTCTGGGTCAGAAAAGGAGAGGAGAATCCGGACTTCCTGCTGGGCAAGTTAAAAGAGTTGCTGGAAAAGCGCCAACAGAACTGAATATCCGCGATTCGGCCAGGATTCGCGGAACGGGCGTCCAACAACTTCAATACAGCCTGAAACTCACCTCGATGTTCACTTGCACCGCGACTGGCATTCCATCCTTGCGCGCAGGCTCAAATCTCCAGGTGCGGATTTTTTCGATTGCCTTCTCGTCCAGACCCATACCTAACGAGCGGTAGACGCGAATATCACGTGGGCGGCCATCGGGTCCGACAATGACCCACAGAACCACGGTCCCCTGATACTTCGCCTTTCTAGCTTCTTCGGAGTAATCGGGATCCGGTGAATAAATAGGCCGGGGCGCGGTAACTCCTCCCCCCACGTGGTACACGCCACCCCCAATTCCACCACCTATTCCCGGTCCAACGCCGGGCCCCGTTCCCGAACCCACCCCTCCGCCGCTGCCTGAGCCAATTCCACCGCCGAACCCCGGGCCATTAGAGGGAGGTCCGAGAACCGTGGACAGTGGGTCGCCGAGTACTCCGGTTTGCGGAAGATGAATCTGAGGAGGCACCACTACGGTAGGTTCAACGGCGAGTTTTGGATTGTCGTTGCGAATCACGACTGCTGGGGGCGTTATCTGCTCGCGCGACAGGCGAGGTAAGGCACCTTTCGAGGCGGCAAGCTTGTCCCGGTCCCCACCCCCACCGCCACCGCCAGCTTTCGTTTTGGAAGGAGGAAGGATATAGGGGCTCACGTCGGTGATGACATTCACCACCTGCTCACGAATTTCATGGCGGTGAGTTATAACGAAATGACCGGAAGCAACTAAAAGCGCGACCAGCAGCACGTGGCCGACGAAGGAGCAAACGAATGTAAGCGGACGTGTCTGATAAATACCATACCCTTCACCGAAAAGCGTAGGCAGTGGCAGTGCGTCGGCTTTGCGGCGCGTTTCTTCGGATTGCGCGTTTTTCAGCCCGGCCGCTGGCATAGTTCAGCCCGAACAGACCCCAAGGTTATCGTATGAGTTCGGTGGTTTGCAGGCAGTGATATCCCTCACACGGCGGTAACCCCTCAAGCCGCTAAGGCACGATCCGGACCAGGCTGCCAGCGCGTCTCGCTAGCTCTTCTTGCCAGTCACCGCGTAAAACGCGGCCACTTCCTGCTCTACATTCTTACTGCCGCAGTGCGGGCACCGGATGCTTTCCTTGTCGTGTTCCTGCAGGGTGAGAACTGTCTCAAACGACTTGTTGCAGTCGTGGCAGATGTAGTCGTATACGGGCATGGGGAGCACCTCGCATGTAGACTCTGCAAGAATTGTAACTCCACCTAAACTTCTGTGTTGTGGATTTATCGGCTGTTTGTCGGAGACCGCCCTCGGGCTGAAGACGAGTTACAACGAGGCGGCGACCTCACTGAAATCAAATAATCCCTTTTTCCCTGGCAACCACTCGGCTCCGCGCACTGCACCTTCGGCAAAGCCGCGACGGGACTTGGCATCATGGCAGAGGTAGATGGTGTCGACGGACGAATCGAAAATCAGTTCGTGCATGCCAACCACATCACCCTCTCGAAAAGAAGTCACTTCCAGTTTAGTTCCCGTCGCAGTCTGGATCAGGCGTTGCAGCGCCAGGGCCGTGCCGGAGGGCGCGTCTTTCTTATGCGCGTGGTGACGTTCGAAAATTTGTCCGAAATACCCCTGGCGAAGAGCGGCTGCTGCACCGCGCGCGATTTCAAAGAACAGGTTGACCCCGATCGAGAAGTTAGCGCCGTAAAGCAATGCGGTGCCACTCTTTTCAACCAGTTTCCGGATACGCGGAAGTTCGTGGTACCAACCGGTCGTGCCAACGACCATGTTTCTGCCGGCGGCGACACAAGCCTCGATGTTTTGCACCACCGCCTTCGGCGTGGTGAAATCGATCGCAACATCAATACGAGAGAGCATTCCAGAGGTAAGCCCGGACGCGTCAGGATTGTCTGCGGCGCTGAGCACGACGACTTCGTGGCCATGCTCGCGCGCAACCTCAGCGACCAATGATCCTGTCTTACCACGACCCAGAACGAGCAATCTCATACCCAATCTCTAAACCAGCCTTGAAAGACACGCACGCTGCGGCGTCACGCGAAAATCTCCGGGTCAAGCTCCGAAAAAAATGCCGCGTGCAACCGCCGGATCACCTGCGGAACTTCGTCCTCCTCAACGACAAATGTCAGATTGATTTCCGATGCCCCCTGGGAAATCATGCGGATTTTCGTATCGCCCAGTTCTCCGAAGACACGCGCAGCAATGCCGGGAGTCTCCCGCAAGTTTTCCCCCACAACGCAGACAATTGCTTTGCGGCCTTCGTATTTGACATCGGCTAATTTGGCAAGATCCGCGGCCAGAGCGGGAATGGCCTCGTTCGAATCCACGGTCAGCGACACGCTCACCTCGGAGGTCGACACAACGTCGACAGAAACGCCATGGCGATCGAAAGCCTCGAAGATGGAACGCATAAAACCATGCGCCAGGAGCATGCGGGGAGCCGCAACATCAATGATTGTGATCTTTTTCTTTGCGGCGATGGCTTTGAAGAAGTTGCGGCACTGGGGCACGCGGGCCGCGATGCGCGTGCCTTCGCATTTCGGGTTGCGCGAGTTCAGGATGTAAACAGGAATATTCTTCTGGATAGCCGGCAGCACTGTAGCGGGGTGTAACACTTTCGCTCCGAAGTATGCCAGCTCGGCGGCTTCATCGAAGCTGATAACTTTGATGCGGCGGGCTTCAGGGCACAGGTTCGGATCTGTGGTCATCATGCCGTCCACGTCGGTCCAGATTTCTATGCGCTCGGCGCCGAGTTCGGCTCCGATGATCGCAGCGGAATAGTCCGATCCGCCCCGTCCGATGGTGGTGGTGACTCCGGACTTAGTGGCGCCAATAAACCCACCCATCACCGGCACACACCCATCTGCGACGAATGGTTGAACTTTTGCCTGCAACCGTTCGCGAGTTTCCTGCATTAGCGGAGCGGCGCGCATGTGTATGGCATCGGTCACGATACACTTGCGTGAATCAACCAGCTCAGCTTCGATGCCGCGGGCAGCGAAGGCGGCCTTCACAATTCTGCTGGACAGGACTTCTCCAAAGGCAGCGACGTGATCGGTGGTGCGAGGGGTCAATTCTCCGACGGCCGCGATGCCGCGCAGTAGTTCATCTAAAGCTTCAAACTCCACCCCTAAGTCGCTGTGAAATTGCGTAAATAACGCAGTACCAAGCAATTCTCCGGCGGTGTTGTAATGTCGTTCGCGCAGCGCCCGGGAATGCTTCAACGCTGCTTTGCGATCTCCGGCGCCGGCCGCACGAGCCATAGCCAGCAGTTGGTCGGTGACCTTGGCCATGGCACTGACAATGACGACCGGTTTCTGCGCCAGACGGTTCTTGACGATAGAAGCTGCACGGTCGATGGCTTCGGCGTCCTGTACTGAGGTGCCGCCAAATTTCATTACGATCATGGGGCGCCCCAACGCGTGCAGCTGGCGGAAGTCAATCGAGATACCCCTGTACTTTGAGCAATTCGGCGTTGAGCAGAGCCGCCCCCGCGGCACCGCGAATAGTGTTGTGGGATAGTACGGTGAATTTCCAATCCAGAACGCTGCAAGGGCGTAAGCGGCCAACGGTTGCGGTCATGCCAACGCCGGCATCCACATCGAAGCGGGGCTGTGGGCGGTCTGCGGAGGTGAGGTATTGTAACGGCTTCGCAGGGGCGCTTGGGAGCCTCAGTTCTTGAGGAACGCTGCGAAATTCATCCCAACTCGCGATAATCTCTTCGGTGGCTGCTATCTTCCTTAGCTTGACTGACACTGACTCGGTGTGTCCGTCTTCGACTGCGACTCGGTTGCACTGGGCGCTCATACCGAAATCGGCGGAGACGATTTTTGAGCCATCCAGCCTGCCCAGCAACTTCAGGGTTTCCTCTTCCATCTTCTCTTCTTCCTTGGCGATGTAGGGAATGACATTGCCTAGGATGTCGAGCGATGCTACGCCGGGATATCCTGCGCCACTAACCGCTTGCATGGTGACGACCATCACCGTGTCGATGCCAAACTTCTGCTGCAATGGAGCGAGCGCCATGACCAGGCCGATGGCCGAGCAGTTAGGATTCGTGACCACGAAACCGCGCGATTCCCGACGCCAGGACTGACACTCGAGCAGCTTAATGTGTTCGGCGTTGACCTCGGGAATGACGAGCGGCACATCTTTCTGCATGCGAAGGGCACTGGAGTTCGAGACCACGGCACAGCCGGCTTTAGCAAAACGCGGCTCCAGTTCGGCGGCGATCGAGGCATCCAGGGCGGCGAAGATGACCTTGGGAGCGCCGTCCGGAATCGCCGGCGAAACCCGCGTGTTGCCAACCTGGGGCGGCAGTGGAGTCTTCATCCGCCAGCGGACGGCTTCGCCGTACCTTCGTCCCTCCGACCGATCTGAGGCGGCCAGCCAGGCAACTTCAAACCAGGGATGATGCTCGAGCATCTGCACAAAGCGCTGCCCGACGACACCAGTCGCGCCGAGAATTCCAACCGGAATCTTGTTTGGCATGGTTGTCTGGATTTTATAACAGGATTGGTGAGCCTACAGCGGATGAGGGCTCAAGAATTCGTGAATAATTGCCGATTAAGAGTCTGAGGAGCCTTGTATGCCCGAACTACGGCAAAACTTTGCGACCAAAGAATGGGTGATCATTGCGACCGAGCGCGCCAAGCGACCCAAGGAATTGGCTCGTCCGGAGCCACCCAAAGCGCCAGCTTCTTTTGTACCTACCTGTCCATTTTGTCCTGGGAATGAAAGCAAGACTCCGCCCGAGATCTTGCGGGTGCCGGACGGCAGTGGATGGCAGGTCCGGGTCGTGGCCAACAAATTCGCCGCGCTGGCACGGGACGCTCAACTGACCCGAACGATTCATCGCTCGCGGCGGAGTATCGGTGGTTTCGGGGTCCATGACGTAATCATCGAAACGCCTGATCACGCCCAGGTCATTGCGTTGATGGATGATACGCATGTAGCCAATATGCTGCGCGCCTACAAGTCACGTTACGACGAACTCAGCCTCGATCCGCGGATCGCGCATATCACGATTTTCAAGAATCATGGCTTGGACGCGGGAACCAGCCTCGAGCATCCGCATTCTCAATTAATCGCCACTCCAGTGATTTCCAGCCAGGTGCGAGGACGCTTTCAGGTGGCGCTGCAGCACCATGATGACTTTGGCGAGTGCATGTTTTGCCAGATGGTCGAGGAAGAACTTGCTCAAGAAGATCGCATCGTGCTCACCACCGAGCATTTCGTGGCATTGGAACCGTTCGCCTCGCCAACGCCATTTGCTACCCATATTTTTCCGCGGCGGCACATGGCCAATTTCGGCGACATCAGCACGGCCGAGATCTCTGATCTGGCTCACGTCCTAAGAAAAGTTCTGGGAAAGCTCTATCATGGCCTGGGCAATCCGGACTTCAATTACACCCTGCGCAGCGCACCTGCAGAGTTGCATGTCGTGAAATACTTTCATTGGTACGTCAGCATCATTCCACGCCTGACTCGCGTAGCGGGATTTGAACTGGGATCGGGGATGTTCATTAACACCGTTCCGCCGGAAGCAGCGGCAGAATTTCTACGAAATGTGAAGACGGAACTCGCCGCTGGAACCGCAGGCTAGCACACCTATTGCCACGAACAGCGGGGAGCCGGGCGGAAGGTGCGGGATTTTTACTGTCGTGGAGTGATTTCCGTGGTGAACGAATATTCGTTCAACGGGCCAAATCGCCTTTTTTCCGCATAGGTGCGCCAACGCCGCCACACGATGCGCAGGCTCGCCATCACCGGAATCGAAAGATAGACTCCGAGCACACCCGCGATCTCTCCGCCCGCCAGGACGCCGAACAATGCGGCCAAAGGATGTAATTCCATGCTCCGGCCCATAACGCGCGGCGAGATCACGTAGTCCTGCACGAGACGCCAAATTCCGAGGAAAACCAGCAGAGCGATCCAATGGGGAAAGCTGGTCAACAGCGCGACCAAAAGAATCAGCGCAGCGGCCAGCAGAGGTCCGACCACCGGGATGAACTCCATAAATCCGCCGGCCGACGCTAGCATCAGGGCATAGGGCACTTTGATCAGCGCCATGAACGCTCCGTAAACGGCGAAGGAAAACAGAGCCAGGGTCAATTGAGCGCGTATGAAGTGCGCGAGCATCTGATTGAGATCACTGCGTACACCGTCGAGGAACTCGCGCTGCGGCTTGGTATGAACGAGCGACGCCGCTGATTCTGCAAAATAGGCGCCATCTTTCAGGAAGAAGACGGCCAGAATGGGAATCACGATCAACAGCCAGGAATTCTTTGCGATATCCGCAATGTGAATCCCGACGCTCTGCGCAATCTTCAACAGATCCTCGCGGTGACTGACAAGGAAGCCTTGCGCGGTGTGAATCGTAGGCAAGCTCCAGCCATGTTCCACCCCGATAGTGACCGCTATGTTGCCGGAGCTGATCTGGTCGAGCATTTTGGGCAGGGCCTGGGTCAAGCGCTGTGCTTCATGCGCGATCCTCGGACCCACGAAGAAGAAGAAAGTGGCGAGCAAAGCAGCGAGAAGCAGATAAATTATGGAGATGGCCATCGCCCGGCTGCGAGTCCATTTTTCCAGTCCGGAAACCGCGGGTTCCACGAGATAAGCGAAGAAAACTGCAAACAAGAATGCGAACAGGGTATGACGCGCCACGTAGAAAAATCCTAGGCCCAGCGCGAACAGAAGTGCTGTGGCTAAAACCCGGGCCGCACGTGCATCAATCAGCGCCAATTGTGACTAATCTCGAATAATTTCAGTATTGCCGGACAAATCCATAATTTTTTCGAGCTTCAATTGATCATCCAGCCAAAGAGCCCAATTACCCGTTTCTGTGGTCACGTCCAGCCGAATGAGCTCCCGTTCCGCATTGTGAACGGAAACTTTTTCTCTACCAGAATACTGCACGCCCACCGACATCGACTGGCGGGTGTGTGGGTTGAGGGTTCCGAGCTGCACCGACTGCTTTAGTGGGCAGGAAATCTGACCGTTTTCCTGTTTGCAGGTGGTCGCCAGAAACTTCCACGCCAGAACTTCCCGCTGAATCAGGAAATAATCATCCAGTATTGTCGTAGAAGCCGGCAGCAGGAAAGGCTGCTCGTGCGGCTTTTCCTCCAGGCTTTTGCTGAAACGCTCTGTCAGGAAATCCTGGGCAGGAAACACTGATGCGTGCGACTCTCCCGGGCTGGTCTCTTTCCATTCGTAGCTCTTAAGCTCACCCTTGGGATCCAGTTGGAGCTCGGAGCTCTGTGCGGCCTTTTGGACTCCAGCTTCAGTCTTAAATTCAGAAATAACTGAACTGCCAGACTCGTCTTCATGAATGGAAAACGTTTCCGTTGCCACGCGCTGGCCATTCATGAATACCCCGAACGAGCCGGAGTCGACGGTTTTCCCCGCCGGCTGCTTGGGCGTACTGGTTGAGAACGCAAGCGGGCATAGAGATGAGAGCAGGACCACCACAAGTGCCCCATGGCCAATTGAAACCTTCATTCCAGTCGAAGACTGCATGCTACCTCCCCGGCAATGGTTTCCTGATCTTTCCCGTCAGTGTTAATGTGCCAAGCGGCCTTTAAGTAGGACGGCCGGCGACGTTCATAAAGTTCACAAAACTGCTTCTGATCCCCGCGTAGCGGGCGATCGCGCCCTTCCCGCTGGCAGCGCCTGAAAAGCTCTTCCGGAGAGCCATCCAGGAACACGATCGGAACGCCAGCACTTTCAAGCAAAGCAGCATTTTCGGCCTGCGTAAAGGCTCCCCCACCCAACGCAATGATCCTTGGGGATGAACCTAAGTCTTCGAGCAGAGCACGAAGGGCGGCGGACTCTGCGCGGCGGAATTCGGCCTCGCCAGAGTCCTGAAAGATCTTCGCAATTGAACCTCGCTGCCGCTGTTCGATACGATCGTCCAAATCCTCGAAAATCCAGCCCAACCGGCGGGCCAGGGCTTGACCGACCGTTGTCTTGCCCGCTCCCATAAAGCCAACCAAGAAGACTACACGGCTTTCGCGAATCGATCGTATGACCGGAGTAACTGATGGGGCCGAGGCGGTTATAGGTTTCATGAAATGCAGGAGACCCGATGAGTCCTCGGGGTGCAGCGCTGTCGTCAGCGTTTCTTGAGGTGGATTTTACCACTGAAAGAAAGCAGCTTAACCGAGGATGCTGCCTTTCCCATGGTGCCTGCAAAGGCACTCCCCGCTCTTTGGGCCAGGGACGTGTGAACGGGTTGGAGAGGAAAATCGTTGACAACCTTTCCCTGCGAAGAGCTCGCTAGAACGTCGATGGAAGCATAAGAAGGCGCTGTGGCTTCAATGTCCCCGGTGTGAGTCATCAAGGAATACTCGCCGCCACCGCCGAAATCACCGTCATAGACAATTCGCCCGCTATTCGAATTAACATGCACGAGGGGACCATCGACGGCGAAGAGTGAAATCTCACCACCCACGGAGGTGATCTCCACGTGGCCATCGCTAACATTGGTGAGGGTCACGGGACCGTTGAGGGTCTTGATGTGGACATGTCCATCGCTCAGGTCGCGCACATCCATGTTAGCGGTGTTTCCTTCGAGAATCACATCGCCGCGCAGCTTTTCTGCACGGAGTGGCCCGGTGGCGGAACGCAAAGTTACATTCGCGTCTGCAGGAACGAGAACTTCGTAGTCTACCCGTCCGCTGTCGGGATCAGCTCCGGCCAGGAGATGTGTAGACACAGAGACACGATTGCCGCTGTGGCTTGTGTCGACTTCGGCTTTGTCGGAATGAAGAATGGCGGTTACCAATACGTCTCGCTCTGAGGAAGGTTTGACCGAGATAGCTCCAAACTGATTCACCACAGAGACGCTAGCGTGGCGATGTACGCGAAAGCGGAATTCCTTGCGGGTCTCTGCGGCTGCGACCACGGCCGCAAGCAGCACCATTGCCACCACCAGCCCAGCAACCCAATTTCTGCGGTACATAAATTAACCTCGTCCCCACATCAGTTCGGCATAGCGTGACATATTACGGCAGAGCGCGATCCATTGCCATCTCATAGATCATCGCTCTTTGCTCATAGGCATTCATCAACTGTTCCTGCGAGATTTCATCGTTCGGATTGTTGCGCGCGGACAATTCAGCATCTCGTATATACGCGTCGACCGCCCGCAAGTTAGATTCGTAAGACTCGCGCATGCCAGGGGCGCGAGCTGCAACCAGTGTCAGGATCGAGTCTTCCGTGGAGGCCGCTGGGGAGACTTGGCTGGGGTGGGCTATTTCCACCGCCGGATTGGACGGAGTTTCTTGTCGTGCGACCTGATCGTTGAACTGACGATGGATTATGAAAAGTCCGATGCCGAACAGGAAGGTCGCAGCAATTGGTAGAAACCAGGCAAATCTCCAGCGCGGCGCAGCCGGAATTTGCGGCAGTAGTCGAAGTTGGGGTTGACGAATCAACCCCTCCTTCCGCAACGCAGCCTCAATGCTATTCCACACGCTCGGGCTTGGTTCCTGATCTTCCAATAGCCGCGCATGTTGCGTGATGGCATGGAGATCGGAAACCAAATCCGCGCACGCAGAGCAGGTTCTCAGGTGCTCTTCCTGCTCCAAATTGTGGCCGCCCTCAAGCTCCGGCAAGACCCGTTCAAATTCGTCACAGGTCATACTACCCTCTCCCCGATGTTTCCTTGCAGTCGCTCCTCACGGCTTAGTGGCTTTTTCAGCTCTGCTCGTTTTGAGGAGATCTCGCAACCTCATTCTAGCTTTATGCAACTGCGATTTGCTGTTGCCAATCGAGCACCCCACGATCTTCGCGATCTCGTTGTGCTCGTATCCTTCGACGTCATGCAACAGGAAGACCGCCCGATAACCTGGAGGCAAATTTGCGATGGCATGCTCCAGTTGCAACCGGTCGATGGATCCCGCCAATCTTACATCGTCCGCCCCCGGCTCCTTCTTGTGCGCTTCTTCTTCGGTCTCAATTGTGTCTTCCAGCGGAACCACGGCCAAACCTTTCTTCCGTAGTTGCATAAGCACCACATTGACCGCCATCCGGTGCAACCACGTAGAAAACGCGGACTCCCCGCGAAAGGTTCCGATCTTGCGAAATAACTGCAGAAACGCTTCTTGAGTAAGATCTTCGGCAGCCGCCGTATTGCCGGTCATGCGGAGACACAACGAGTACACACGGCGCTTATGCAGGAGATAAAGAGTCTCGAACGCCTCTGCATCTCCCTGCTTGGCCTGCTCGATTGCCTCAGCTTCCGAAAGCTTTTCGCCCTGCAGTTTTTTTGCGCCCGTCAAGTTACCTTAACCCGGTCGCATTCAGTCTGATGCGGCCTAAGTGTCATAGTGTTGTACTGCTTGCGGGTTACCTAAGTGTCGGGTAAACCCGGCTCCGAGCTTTACACTCCGAACCCGAGCGGCAAAGAAAGCTATCGCCGCCACTGCTTTATAGATTCGATATTTAGCGACGAGACCCACAAACAAAGTCAACAACTCGTCAAAAGACAGTCAGAGCCTAGGCGGCAGCTGTGGCGGTGGTTATGGTCTCCAACCCGTGGCCCTGGGGGCCAATTTCGCGCTGGCGCAGGAGGAAAGCAAAGAGCAACCCCAAGAACCCCAAAATCGAGAAAATCCACATCCCCAAATGGTATCCGGCGGGGTTGTTGGGCCCGGCATGACTGTAGTCGTTCGCCCAGCCTACCAAAAGATTGAATCCAGCTAATCCGATGTTCTGAATCATAGTCATTAGGCCATAAGCAGTTCCCAACTTTGACTGGTCCACGATATAGGCAACCGAAGGCCACATCACGGCTGGAATCAACGAGAATGCAATGCCCATCATGGCCATGGGTACATAGAGGCTGATGTGGGTGTAGGCCATCATGAGGTAGACGGGGATGAGCAGCGTGGATCCGAGCATCATAAGCAGAGCGCGCTTGCCCACTTTGTCGACGAACAGGCCAAACAACGGCGTACCGAACATCGTGGATGCAGTCAGAATACTAACCAGGAAACCGCCCAGCTGCCGCGATGTTCCGTGGGCCTCAATGAAAAATTTAATTGCGAAGGTTTCAAAGGGAAAAATAGCCGAGTAGAAGACGATGCACAAGGCCACGATATACCAGTAGGACAAACCGAACTTGAAAATATCGCTGAACACGACTTTGTCGGTGGATCCTTGCTGCCCCACTTCAAAGTGCTTCTCCGCATAGGCTTCCAGGATCCAATAGACAGCTGGGCCAATTACACAAAAGCTGGCAAAGGCTATCGAGATCAAGAGCGGAGTACGCCAGTTGGTATAGGCAAAGCTGGCCCAGGTCGGAGAGTTCTGCGCAAGCCAGGTGCCAAGCCGGGCAATCATGAGGTTGATGCCGAAGGCGAAGCTCAGTTCCTTGCCGCGGAACCACTTTGCCAGTGCGGTCGTTACTGCCACGATCAACGATTCCGCACCTAATCCGAAAATCAAGCGACCACTTGCCATCACGGCCAAGACTGGCGAGAGTACCGTCACGATCGAGCCGATCAGGCAAATCGTTCCGAAGATAAAAATCGATTTGCGCGTCCCTATACGGTCGACAATGTAACCACCGATCAGCACCATGACCACGTTGGGAATGCTGTAGATCGCCTGCAGAAGACCGATGTTCGAGTCCGAGAAATGGAGCTGTCGCGCGAGAAGATCAGCCAATGGCGCAATGCAGTCGTATACGTAATAGTTTCCAAACATCGCCAGGCTTACAAAGATAAGAATTGCCCAACGGTATAAGCCCGAGGGGCGTGGCCGAGCTGAATCTGACATCAATGCTCCTTAGGGTTTTGTAAACCAACGAAGATAGCAGAAGCGGAAGGGAAAAGCCTAAGCAGCTTTCTGCGCCCGGGTGGTACTGCCTGGCACGTTGTGGGGTGACTACGGGAGTTTACCGGCCGATGTCCAGCCTGAGTTCTTACTGGCATTTCCTCCTTAACCTACAGTGCGAGGATACTAACAACTTTCAGCAGTTTCGGTGGCTGGGTTGGTGGTCCGGGCACGCATGGTGGCTTTTTACCCTGCCGGAGGCATCGAAGGCTTCATCGGGCCAGCAGGACTGCGGCTTGAAGTGGGGGATGGGATCTATGTTAACAATGGCAACTACAACAACCTGCGGGTTACTTTCGGCCCTCATATTCGCTTCTAGGCAGGCCCGTAAGGCAAGATTCGGCAGCCCGAGAGGGCTGCCGTTCTTGTTTCCAGAAGTGGGGGACCGTGATAGAGTGTTCAGACTGGACGCCGCTGCACGCTGATCACCCCGGAGGAACCCAGCCATGGCGCTAATCTACGATTTGGTCAAAGACCGCCGCGTTTATTCAATTGGCGCGGACGCCAGCGTCCTCGAGGCTGCTCGCTTCATGATGGAACACAACATTGGTGCGTTGCCTGTGCTCCGCGATGGCGAATTAGCCGGTATCTTCTCCGAGCGGGACATCATGAATCGCGTGGTGGCCGTCGGGCGTATGCCTGGGACCACCAAGGTTTCCGAGGTCATGACGCCGAATCCAAAATCAGTAAGCAGCGACGAAACGGTGGAGAACAGCCTGTTTCTGATGAGCGAATTCGGTTTTCGCCATCTGCCAATTGTCGACGGCAACCAGCTCAAAGGGCTGGTTTCCTTGCGCGACGTGCTGCTGGGTTCGCGGAAGGAAGCCGAAGGTCGACGCATAGCATCGTAAGCGTGGGAGTTTCGACGTTTCTTCCCGGCACCGCCCCATCTCATTTCTCGTCGTTAGCGCCGCCGCAGTATGAGATCACCCCGGCTTGGCGGCAAGGCAAAAGGGAACTCCACGATGCGGTTTGCGACTGAAATCCGTAGCAGAAACTTCTCCTGACTCTTCCAATCCCCCAGCCATTTGCTGTTGGTGTTAAAGAGAATCCAGCCCGTCTCGACGGGATGGGCGGGCTGCAACGTCATTGGGCGGAGGCTCTCCGACTGCACGAATTCCCGGGTCTTTGTGAGGTCGTTTTCGTGAGCTTGGAGCATTGATTGTTTCTCCGGATGCCTCTCTATCTCGTGCGCCATTTGAGCCGCGAACGCGTCTGCCTTGGTCTGCAGCTTTCGCGCGAAATCATCGGGATCGATTGCCTTCTGCACGGCGTGATAGTGATTCACAAACTCCAGACTGATGTCGGCGGGGTTCATTGGCAGCGACTCTTTGCCACGATAACGAAGGCTTAAGTAAATCGCAAAGAGAGACTCAACCCGCAGGCGTGCTTGTCGCACTTCATCGGCATCAACTGCGACTACGATTCCCAAATCATCGGTCCACAGGCCGTAGCGGTATTTGCCGTCCTCGTCGGCACTGAATGTGCACCCGGCCCGGCCTTCGGCCCAGCGCAATACGTTCTGAGATTTATCAACGCCGGCTGACAAAACTGCGCCGGCAAGCAAGCCAAGCCAGGCACAACGCAGGAAAAGGGGATAAGGCAGCATCGTGATCTGAGTCCAGTCTATGCGGACTTACTGCCGTCGAGACTTCCGGCAACCAGGATCCAACTTGGGACCGTTCCCGGTTTGGGAACACCGAGTAATCCAACCGGAAAGAAAGCCTAAACCGCCTGCCGCTGACGGGGAAACCGGCAATGTTCTTGGCTTCTGTTAATTGTAAAAATTCGGCTGCAGGCGGCACCTTAGGCCATTCTGCGTATATGATGGCACCTGCCAAGCGATATCTAAAGTGCGGCGGGTAGCGAAGGACTCCGATGAAGTACCTGCGTTGCGGTGGTTCGTTCCTGGTTTTGCTCGTCGCCATTCCGCTTATCGCCCAGGGGCGGGGCTCTCGAAGCTCCGGGAGTACGCCTGGGATAAACCCCACGCCCTTGCCGGGAATGAACCCATCAGCCTCGCTGCCGATTACCGCATTCATTTCGGGCAAGGTTACCTTGGATGACGGCAGCCCCCTTACTGATCCTGCGGCGATTCAATTGTCCTGTCACGGGCAGCGCCACACCACCGGCTATACCGACACGCGGGGCAACTTCAACTTTCAGTTTGCCGATCGCACCGCCGGCGCCGCTGCTGATGCCAGTGATGCCGGCGTGAGGGCGATCGCATCCGGTGTCGCGGACGAACGAAGCTGGCGTGATTGTGAATTGCAGGCGGTCTTGGCAGGATATTCGTCGCAGGTGATTGAACTTGCGAGCCGCATGAGCACCCTGGAAAGCGTTGATCTGGGCACGATTACCCTGCACCGGCTTGAGCACGTAAAAGGAACGAGCATCAGCATAACTAGTCTCATGGCTCCTAAATCTGCCAAGCAGGCGCTGGAAAAGGCGCGTGAGGAAGAAAGAAAAGGGAAGTGGGACCAAGCACGGAAGTCGCTGGAGAAGGCCGTTGACATTTATCCAAAATATGCGGTTGCCTGGAGTGAGCTGGGTGGAGTACAGATGCGGCAGAATGATCGAGCAAGCGCGAAAAAATCATTCGAACAATCTGTAACGGCGGATCCACAGTATGTGAATGCTTACGATGGATTGGCGCAACTGGCATATCGCGATAACCAGTGGCCGCAAGTGGTGGAGATTACGAACAAACTCTTGGCTTTGAACCCGGTGAACTTTCCGGGCGCGTATTTCTTGAATGGAGCCGGGAACTACTACCTGGGGAATCTGGACGCTGCAGAAAGGAACGCGCGCCAGGGGATCAGGGTAGATGATACGCATCAGGTGCCGAAACTCCAGTTTCTCCTGGCGATGATCTTGACGCGGAAGGGCGAGTATCAGGAAGCTGCCGAGCAGATTCGACAATATCTAAATGTTGCCAAGGAACCCGGCGAAATTCAGGAGGCACAAAAACTAGAGGCTGAGATTGACCGTCTTGCGGCGAAGCCCGGTTTGGCTGGGGTTCAGGAGAGAAAATGAGCCGAACCTGAAGAAGTACAGTTGGTCCGCTGACCGACTGTTTGTCCCAAGAGTAATCCGCCCTCAGTAATATCAGGCGAACTTCCATAATTGTGAAACTGCGTACAAAACCACAGCAATTGCCGCTGCCACCCCAAAAGGAATTTTTGAAGATTCGGGATTGTCCAACGACACTTCTTTGCTCGGCAAATGCAAGCTGGCCATTGCTGCCAGCATGGTTCCAATGTTTCGTAGAGTCTTCCCCAGGCGTTTCTTCCAGATCACGACTATCAGCGCCATCACGCCCGCGATCAGCACAGTGGCGAACAGAACCGTGATCAGATTACCCGGACCGAGAAACGCACCCAGCGCGCCGATCAGCTTCCAGTCTCCCGCTCCGAGACTGCGTAACAGCACAAAAGGCAGAAGAATCAGCAATCCTAGAGCGGCCCCCAGCAGTGAAGATTTTGCGCCATGCCATCCGTCCGTGGCCGATTTGAGACCGATTCCCAGCAGCAGGGCGGGAACCGTCAGCCAGTTTGGGATTCGCCGCCAGCGATAATCGGTGTACCCGGCAATTGCGCCGACCACGGCAGGCAGAATCCAGAGCGTTTTGTGGATTATGCCCATGAGGAGAATAGCCGGAGGGAAGTGTTGCAGCGCGCAATGTGACCGGAGTTGATGTGCGGATTCTAGAATTCCACGAGTTGAGCAGTCAACCGAGCAAGCTATTGCCGGAGTGGTTCAATTTGAATCCCCCCCAATGCCGTCATCCTGAGTGAAGCCGTTTTTCAGGCGGAGCGAAGGATCTCGCGTGGGGCGGTCCAGACATTCCGCGCCATATCCCTCGCCCCGCTGGTCAAAACCCGGGGCGTCGGGATGACGCACAACGTAAGTTTCAAGCTGAGTCACTACGACGCTTTCAGGTCACAAATGCAAAAGGCCCGGAACCCCGGGCCTTTGAATCACAAGGCGCCGATCAGCGGCTCAGCGAGTGAGGACTGGTACGCTCTGCCACCACGCGCCGGGCATTCTCTGCCAGCTGTTTTGCTTCGGGCATGAGGTCCAGCGCCTTAAGCACGAGAGGATCTGCCTCTTCCTTCACCTTGAGTCCCTCATTCTGACCGAACGCGTCGATGAAGATCTCGCTTTTGATACTGGCGCGCACCCAATCGTTGTTCTCGACGAGATCCGCCTCGCTGAAGGGAATTTTCTCTTCATCGAGGAATTTGCGGAAGTCGGTCATGGTGGCGTCATCCACTTCGAACTTCTCGGTGGGATGGTGGTTTATGACATACCGCTTGGCGAAGTTGAAGAATGCGTAATGCGCGAGCAGTTCGTCCTGGAAGCGGTTGCTCTTCACCGGCGGGATTTCCTTATCGGGTGTAATGCCGCCACCACCATAAACGGTACGGCCGCTATCGGTGAGTTTCACCTCGCGGGTTCCGTTGTTGTTATCAGTTTCGCGCTCGAAATAATAGTCGTAGAGCGAGATGTTGGAATAATCACGCTGAATGAGGCGTCCACTGGGCGTGTAGTACTTCGCGGTTGTAAGTGCTAAGCCGGTATTTTCCGCCAGCGGATAAACGGTTTGTACCAGTCCTTTACCGAACGTAGTTTCCCCGATAATCAAACCACGGTCGTGATCCTGAATCGCTCCGGCGACGATTTCTGCCGCGGACGCTGTGCCGCGATTGACCAGCACAACTAGCGGGTAGTCCTTGCCGCCGTTTCCATGACTTGCGACGTAGCGTTTCTCAGGTGAGTTGCGTCCGTGATGGGAGACAATCAACTGTCCTTTGTGCAGAAACTTGTCGGCGACGCCCACGCCTTCGCTGAGCAGGCCACCAGGATTACCACGCAGATCGAGGACCAGTCCTTTGAGGTCGCCCATTTCGTCCAGGGCCTTCTGCACTTCAGCTTCGGTGGTCTCATTGAATCCGCTGATGTGCATGTAGCCGATGCCCGGCCGAATCAGGAAATGCAGGTCAACGCTGTAGCGCGGAATCTCGTCTCGGACCACGGTGAACTCCAGGGGCTTATCCGAGCCTTCCCGTAAAATTGTGATATGAACGGTAGTTCCTTTGGGTCCTTTCAGAAGATCGGCCACGTCGCTGGTGCTCATGTTGTCGGTCGATTTGCCGTCAACCGCGACGATGATGTCACCGGGACGAATCCCGGCGCGATATGCGGGGGTGCCCACAAAGGGCGCAATCACGATGACCTTATTATTTCGGGGGCCGACGGTCATGCCCACGCCGTAGTACTTGCCCCGCTGGTCCTCTCGCAGCAGCGAATATGCTTTGGGATCGAAGAAGTTGGAATGCGGGTCGAGTACGTGCAGCATGCCGGGAATTGCCCCGTTATAAATGGCCTTGTCGGCGTTTACCGGTTCAGCGTAGTTTTGCTCGACAATGCTGTAGACCTGGGTGAACTGGCGCAGGCTGTCGCGGACGTCCGAGTCGCCGCTGGACGAAGCCGCAGGGGTGATCTTCTGGCCGAAGACCATTCCGAAGAAGCCGCAGGTTATAAGGACGAAAACAACCAGGAAGAGGGTGCGCCGAGAACTACCAACCATTTTGTATTCCTTCGGTTTCGGGCTGGAAAACACACCCCCGTCACCGCATTCTAACGGCAGTATAGCATGTGGAATATCGCCCGCCCGTTGGATTCTCCCACCCGGGAGTAACTCCCCAATGCCACCTTACCGCATAGATGCGGTTGAGGATAGAAGTGATGCAGCGGTTAAGAAAGAATCCCGGGGATTCGAGGGTCGAGGTATCTCAATGTCGGAAACCAGCGGGGTCGAGCCCAAATGTCATTCTCTCGTTTCCACCGGTTCGACAACATCTTTTGCCAACTGCTCGCGCGTTTTAGCGGCGTTATCGATCACGCGAACCCTCCGTGCGGCGATGTTCACCGGATCCAGCCGAATGATCTCGCCCTGTCTGACCTGTAGCTGGAAGCGAAACCAGTCGGTCCGAAACAGACGACCCGAGGCGTAGAAGGTCACCGAAGTGGCGATCTGGCCGTCATAGTCGTCGCCGGTGCAGGCAAACAGATTCTTCCCAAGCTCATCAGCCCAGGTCGTGCCCCCGACCAGCGGCTCGTTGATGAACTCTCGCAAAGCTGGCACACCCATAGCGATCCGCCGCAGCTGCACCATCTGGAGCAGTACGGAGATTCTCGCCAGGTTTGTGACTACGATTCTCGCCTGCCGCGAGGACACCTTTTCAAGTTTTATGTGCAGCTCAGGAGACCATTGACGCTCAAACTCCTGGCGTGCCAAGGACAGACTCTTGTCGCTGGATTCGGCGTAACGCAGGGTCGCACGCGCCAATACTATGCTGAGGACGGTAGTCGCCACGGTCGCAACCAGCGGGATATAGGTCACGATGAAGGTGAATGGGACGCCGATGTGGTCAAACCACTGCATGTGCATGCCGGGGTGTTCCTCCTGATCGCGGGGAAGGGATTCCAGAGAGTCTAGCGAGAATGCTGCCAAGTGGCACAGTTGTCGGAAGGGACAAGCCAGTGGCCAGAGGTTACCCCCTGTCTTTAGTGACCTTGATGGCAATCTCGTTTGGACTTTCACCTTAATGCAGAATTCCCCCTCAGCAATCCTTCGTCTGCTCAAAGACCCGTGAAGTCCAAAGATCGCAATGGCTTAGGTTAAAGTCAGTCTCCGCGTTCAGCACATTGCTGCTAATCGGTCGCGGCAGTATCATGAATCGCATGGGGTTCTCCGAGACGATCTTCCTGTTTTTGCTGGCCCTGTTGATTTTTGGCCCCAAGAGATTGCCGGAAATCGCCCGTCAAGTCGGCAAGGCGCTGAACGAGTTCAAGCGAGCCTCAAACGAATTCAAAGCCCAGCTGGCATCCGAGATTTCGCAAATCGAACTCGAAAGTCAACGCCAGATTCTCCCGCCTGCCCCCGAACCGAAGGGCTCGGTAGCAACGCTTCCACCCGCGACTCAGGGAGTCGACTCAGTTACATCTGAAACAGCCTTGGTCGAACCGAAAGCTCCCACGAAGGTTGCTGCCGATGCCTGAGATTGCCGCCGAACTCCCGTCCGGCAAGAGCGAACAAGAAGCCATGCCCGCCATGAGTTTTCTGGAGCACCTGGAAGAGCTTCGGCGGCGGCTGATCTATTCCATTATCGCGGTCGTGATCGGCTTCTTTCTTTGTTGGGGATATGCGGAAAACATCGTCGGCTGGATGCAGAGGCCAATCATGGAAGCGCTGCAGCGTAACAAAATGCCGCAGACGCTGGTCTATTTGAATCCAACCGATCCTTTCAACCTTTACTTGAAAATCGGACTGCTGGCCGGCTTGTTTGTCGCCTGCCCTGTTGTCCTTTACCAGGTCTGGATGTTTATCTCGCCGGGGCTTTATCGCCATGAGAAGCGCTACGTCCTGCCATTCATGCTCTCAACGATTGCGCTTTTCATTTCGGGTGGAATTTTTGGCTACAAACTCGTTTATCCGGCGGCGCTGGATTTTCTGATCGGTTACGGCAAGCAGTTCCAGCCGATGATCACCATCCACGAATATACAGACCTGTTTTTGACCGTGATCCTTGGCCTGGGAATAGTTTTCGAACTGCCAATTCTGGTTTTCTTTCTGGCGCTTATGGGCGTAATCAGCGCCGGCTGGATGTGGCGCAATGTTCGTTATTCGATCCTGGTGATTTTCATAATCGCTGCTGTCCTCACTCCCACTACTGACATCCTCAATATGTGTATCTTTGCCGCTCCCATGGTCGGCCTTTACCTGCTAAGTATCGGTATTGCTTACCTGGTGCATCCGAAGCAACGAAAAGCCCGGGCCGCGCGAAAGAGCCAATGAGACATCGCGCAATCCGGTGTTTCTGGCGAGTACGGGCAAATCTGGGGCGTCCCCTGTCCTTACTCTTCGCAGGCTCTCTTCTTATCGCCCTCGTGGGAGGCGCGCTGAGATCGACTGCAGAGACGGGCTCGGTCGGTGGTCCAGGCCCGCCAATCACTGCTCTGCCGAATGACGCGGGGCCTCCGCCCGCCTTTGATGCTGGTCGCGCCATGCAGTATACGAGGCAGATTGTCGCTTTCGGCCCGCGTCCGATTGGCAGTGCCAATCACAAGAAGGTTGAAGAGTTTTTCCTTTCTCATCTCAAAGGCGACAACCTCGAGCAGGATTTCTTCATTATCAGCACCAGCGAAGGCAAATTTCCGGTACACAACATCATTGCCAAGTTTCCTGGGGCCCGGGATGGCATCATCGTCATCGCCAGCCATTACGACACGAATTGGCCATTACGGGATACTTCGTACGTTGGCGCAAACGATGGCGCATCATCCAGTGCTCTGTTGCTTGAGATTGCAAACCAGCTGCGAGGCAAGAAGCGTGGTGGCTACAGTATCTGGCTGCTCTGGGACGATGCCGAGGAATCCATGCGGCTGCCCTGGTACGATCCCGAGAGCCTCTATGGAGTGCGTCACATCGCGCAGAAATGGCAGGACGACGGCACGCTCAAGAAGATGAAAGCCTTCATCTTGGAAGACATGATCGGTGATGCCGACCTGAACATCGAACGCGTGACCGATTCGACACAATGGCTGGAAGATCTCGTTTATCAGGCTGCCACTCGCCTGGGGTACCAATCACATTTTTTTGGGCGTGAAATCGAAGTGGAGGATGACCATCGCCCCTTCTTCGACCATGGCGTGCCTTCCGTTGACCTCATCGACTTCGATTACGGTTACAACAACGTCTTCTGGCATACCACGCAGGACACGGTCGACAAACTAAGCCCCAAGAGCTTGGAAATTGTCGGTACCGTCACGCTCGAAACCGTCCGCATGCTGGACAAGCAAAAATAACCCAATTCTTCGGCACACAACTGCGCCAGTTTGCCCAGCCATCAAACGAGAAAGCAGACGGCAACCACTGGATGTGCCGGCGCTCCACATCTTCGCAGAATGTCGTGGCAGGGTGTACACTGCCGACGCTCGGGATGTCAGCAGCAAAATCCCGCTAATCAAATAAGAGGAAATCCATGACACAAAAATTGTGCAACTGGCTTGTATTTGTGTGCGCGTTGGCGATTGCTACTGCTTTCGCCGTGCCCGCCTTCGCGCAGATGTCAGAAGTAAAAGAGAAACCTCCGATGTACTCCTACGTATCGTTCTGGAACATTCCGCGCGCGCAATGGGGGGACATGCAGAAAGCAAACGCGAGTGACCAGAGCATTCTGGAAAAAGCGCTGAGCAATGGGACGATCGTGGGATATGGTTTCGATCAGAACCTGGTGCATCAACCCGATGGGGCCACGCACGATGACTGGTTTTCGGCAATGTCAATGGCCGGCTTGCTTAACGCCCTGGATCAGCTCTACAAGTCGGGCGTCCCTACAGCTCCCGTGTTGGCCAACGCGACCAAGCACTGGGATACCTTCTACGAAAGCCGCTACTACAACTGGCATTCCGGATCGTGGAAAGAAGTCTATACGGGCGGCGCGTCTTTTAAGCTGAAAGCACATGTTCCGGATAGCGCGATCGACACGCTCAGCAGGAATTTCATCGTGCCCATGATGGAGAAACTGCTCTCCGACGGCTCGATTCACGAATATGAAATCGACACTGAATCAATCCATAGCGACCCACCGGGAATGTTCTGGCTTTTCTACGTGGCGGCAAACGCGGACACCTTCGACAAAGTTCATGCGATCTTAAGGGAAAACATCAAAGCGAACCCGCTCTCAGCCGAAGCTTTCGACTCCATGATTGACTGGTCGGCGCACCGCGACGATCTTGTGCGCACAAACGCAACCTATAAATAATTCGGATTCTCCTCCTCGCGTATCCACCCGAGCCGGTTTGGCTTGGGTGGATTATTGCTTAGGGATTCTTGCGAGGTTAGGGTTAGAGACCGGCAGCCCGCCAAAGCCTGTTTACACGGATGACCCCTGCGTCAGATTTCCCTCGCCGCAAAAACCAGGAATTGGCTTAAGATTGGCCCATGGCTAAAAAAACTGGGATGAGCGATTCGTCGCTTTGGGTGCTTGCGATTATTCTGCTGCTGGTTGCCGCCTGGACCTACTTCAAGAAGTAATTATTAACTGGCAACGAGTCGCAATCCTTCCAGACGTTCTTGCCGCGTGATCAGAGGTGCAGAGGCTCTCTGGTTACAGCATGATTCTGTTCTGTTTTACAGCCACGAACCAGTGTCAGTTCCGCGCAGCTGGTTCCAGAACCGGACATTCATCATTGCACTTCTCCGGGACCTCTTTTGAAAACAAGCGAGTTACAGGTTCCAAAGGTTGGCCGATCCATTGCTCCGGTTGTGCCCGTCTTGGTGTCTGTAGCGCTGAAGGGAGGTTGGGGCCATGGCAATCGAACGAATACGCCAGGTTCTGCCCGGTCCGATCGATTGGCAACAGGTGGAGGCCTACCAAAAGCAAGGGTGGCGACTCGCCGCCGTGGAATGGGAGCGGGAACTAGGTGGCCATGGAATCACGCAGGCAGAAGCTCCACCGTATGGGTTGCGTGTGGCAAAGGACTGCGCAATGTTGGAAGAGAACCCAAAGGAGAATGAAGTCCTGTTCACCATGATGGAGCTGTTGATTGAGGACGGCCCGTATTCGTTCATCGCGGAAGAACTCAACCGCAGAGGTTACTCCACTAGAAGTGGGGGGAAGTGGAGCGCGATTTCGGTGTTTGAGATGTTGCCGAGACTGATCGACGCGGGACCAAAGATTTTTTCGACCTCAGAGTGGCAAGAGCGGCGTCAACGATCTCGGGAGCAAGGGGCAGGACTTCGAGTGTAGACAACGACTGCGCCAGGTTTGGAATTCACTACAGAAACGGAAGCGGCATAGCTCCACGAGTTATACCGCGCCGAACGCCTGCGATCTTCAAGAGCACTAAACGTGCGAGCTACCCCTTCGTCCCAAATGCGTAATCAGGGCAATGACAAACAGCAAAACGAAAATGAAGAACAGAATCTTCGCGATGCCTGCGGCTGCCGCTGCAACGCCCGCAAATCCGAAAACGCCGGCTATGATCGCGATCACCAGAAATACCAACGCCCAGTAAAGCATGTGGCCTCCTCAGGTGGTAGGCAATCGTGAATTCTCGCCTGCACCAGGCAGGAGAATAAAGTGATTGCCCAACCGCAGACAATCAGGACTACGCTTTAATCAGAGTTCCTTCTTGCTGTAGGGAGAATTCCTCACATTTGATGGTGAGGTACTTTAGGTTCGAGGTCGCGGGACGGCAACACCGATCATGCTGAAGTCCCTACTTCCGTCCCCTGTACAATCCTGCGATGCCGAACGTGTATGGAGTCCACGAGACCTCCCGGAATCCGGCCTGCTGCATTCGACGTAGCATCTCTTGTGGGTGAGGGAAGCGTTCTACAGATTGCGGTAAATACCTGTAAGGACCACGAACCCCGGAGATGAACGTACCTACACGCGGCAATACGCGTTTGAAATAAATTCGGTACACCTTGCCGATCAAACCGCCAGGTTCACCGAAGTCCAGAATGCCGTATTCCCCGCCCGTCTTCAAAAGACGTGCAACTTCCCTAAGTCCGGCGTCGTAGTCAGCCAGGTTTCGAAATCCGAAGGCTGCCGTTACGAGGTCGAATTGACCATCTGCAAATGGCAATCTTAATGCATCTCCCTCGACCCAGCTCAACAGAGTGCCAAGCGATTTCTGTCGTGCTCGCTGCAGCATGGCATGAGAAAAATCGACCCCTAGAATATGTGCTTTGGAAAACCCTGCTTCTCGCAACAGCGCGAAGGTCATATCTCCGGTTCCACAACACACATCCAGCACGCGCGAGTCCGGCTGACACAGGATGAAACTGAAAGTTCGTGCCGCGCTTCGCCACCACCATCGATCGACGTTGAACGACAACAGATGATTCAGAAGGTCATAGCGGGGGGCAATCGAAGTGAACATCTCCCGAACGGCCTGAGCTGCGTCGGCGCCAGCAGCTCCATCTGGCGCGGCGCCGATCACCTCGATCTTAGAAGGATTGTCTGGCCGTACTGGGTTGGTCACAGCAACATACCTTCCAGTTCTGTGAGCAGACTAGGGTCGGTCCTTTTTTGACAATGTTCGCAAATGCTGCAACGAGCCCCTTACAACCGATTCGGGCACTTGGCTAACAATATCGACGTGCCCGATGGCACGCGGCAGAACAAAATGCACACAACCGTTACGGGCTTTTTTGTCTGCCTGCAGTAGCCGAAGAATGTCACGAGTTTGAACGTTGACCCTGGGGAGGCTACCAAGGCCTAATACCGCCTCGGAGATACGCCGCTGCGTTTCGCCATCACAATGCCCAATCTTATCCGCAATGTGCGAGGCAGCAATCATCCCCCAGCCAACGGCTTCGCCGTGGAGG
>Ga0187766_10000331_pt1 | contig 26219 bp, 23 predicted proteins | sample 0216_QUI02_MP05__4_FD_132971 | JGI IMG/M metagenome (GOLD analysis project Ga0187766, IMG submission 132971) | Tropical peat soil microbial communities from peatlands in Department of Meta, Colombia - 0216_QUI02_MP05_20_MG | ecosystem: Environmental > Terrestrial > Soil > Wetlands > Peat ... | reverse complement strand
CGGGTCGTGGACGCTTCGATCATGCCGAGCATCGTGAGTGGAAACCTGAATGCACCGACGATCATGGTCGCCGAAAAGGCGGCGGACACGATCCTCGGGCGTCCGTCTCTCGATCCGATCGCTGCACCGGTTTATTCGCCGTCCGATTCCAAGGTCGCGCGCGAGGCGCCGGATCGCGCCAATGCCGCGTCGTGAGCGCGCGAGTCCCTCTGCAACAACAGGAGGTGCAACTAATGCGGCAAGTCGGCCGGGCCGCATCGTCTGGCGGTCACATATGACGGCAGTGGAGGACAGAATCCTTCATTTGCCCTGCTGGTCAGGGACCGTCGAAACCGAGCCTTTGCAGGGCGGCATTACCAATCGCAACTTCCTCGTGCGCGACCGGGTCGGCCAATTCGTCGTGCGCGTCGGCGGAGACATTCCAATCCACGGCGTCATGCGCTTCAACGAACTTGCCGCTTCGCGGGCAGCGCACGCCGCCGACCTCTCCCCCGAAGTCGTCTATGCCGAGCCGGGCGTCATGGTGCTCCGCTTCATAGAGGGCAGAACGCTCACGCCCGAGGACGTGCGCGAGCGGTCCATGCTCTCGCGCATCCTGCCGCTCCTGAAACGATGCCACCATGACGTCGCGAAACATCTCCGCGGCCCTGTGCTCGCCTTCTCGCCGTTCCATGTTATTCGCGATTATGGTGCGACGCTCGGCGCAGCAATGGGGCGGCGCAGCAATGAGCTTTCCCGCCTTACGGAGGTCGCGGCCCGTCTCGAGCGGGAGGTTGGACCCTTTCGTCCCGTGTTTGCTCACAACGATATGCTCGCGGCAAATTTCCTGGACGATGGCGACCGGCTTTGGCTGATCGATTGGGAATATGGCGGTTTTGGCAGCGAGCTTTTCGATTTGGGTGGCGTCGCCGCGAATAACCGGCTCAGGAGCGAAGACGAAACATGGCTGCTCGAGGGCTATTTCGCGAGACGGGTCGACGACGAGTTACGCCGCCGTTATACCGCGATGAAATGCGCTGCGGCCCTGCGAGAGGCCTTGTGGGGTCTGGTCTCCGAGATTCATTCCGCGGTCGACTATGACTTTGTCGGATACAGCGATGCATGTTTCGAAACATTCGAGGACGCCTTGGCAAAGTTCCAGCGCGATTGGAACAGCCAATGACGGCACTTCCAACCGACGCTCGCGTGGTGATCGTCGGCGGTGGCATCATCGGGTGCAGCACGGCGTATCATCTCGCGAAGTGTGGGTGGAAGGACATTCTGCTCCTCGAGCGAGCACGACTCACGAGCGGGTCGACGTTCCATGCAGCCGGCCTCGTCGGGCAACTCAGGACCTCGGCCAATATCACGAGGATGCTCACATACAGCGTATCGCTTTACGGCATGCTTGAAGCGGAGACCGGTCTGGCGACGGGGTGGAAACAGAGCGGGGGGTTGCGCCTTGCCTGTAACGCGAACCGGATGGCGGAGCTTCTTCGCCAGGCCACCACGGCGCGGAGCTTCGGCCTGCCGGTCGAAATCCTGTCACCAGCCGAAGCCAAGGCGCTATGGCCACCACTCGATTCGAGCGATCTCGTCGGTGCAGTGTTCCTGCCGACCGACGGCCAGGCCAATCCCTCCGACATCGCGCAGGCATTGGCTAAAGGTGCGCGTTTGGGCGGTGTGCGTATCGTAGAGGAATGCCCGGTGACGGCGGTGCGCCTTTCGGGTGGACGAGTGGCGGGGGTTTCAACGCCTTTCGGCGACATCGTGTGCGAGGTCGTCGTCAATTGCGGCGGCCAATGGGCGAAGGAGATCGGCAGGCTTGCGGGCGTTACGGTGCCTCTCCAATCGGTTCAGCATCAATACATCGTGACGGAGACGATCGAGGGTTTGCCACGCAGTCTTCCGACCCTGCGCGATCCCGACCGGCTCACCTATTTCAAGGAGGAAGTCGGCGGGCTCGTCATGGGCGGCTACGAGCCGAATCCGATCGCTTGGGCGATCGATGGCATACCGGCCGGTTTCCACTTCACGCTTCTCGATGAAAACTGGGACCATTTCGAGCCGCTGATGCGGCAGGCGCTCGCCCGCGTGCCGGCCCTTGCCGACGCCGGCGTCAAGGAAATGATCAATGGTCCGGAATCGTTCACCCCCGACGGAAATTTCATTTTGGGCGAAGCACCCGAAGTTCGAGGCTTCTATATCGGCGCGGGGTTCAACGCCTTCGGGATCGCCTCGGCAGGCGGTGCCGGGAAGGCACTTGCGGAATGGATCGCAGGCGGCGAACCGCCCATGGACCTATGGCCGGTCGATATCCGTCGCTTCGGGCAGGTCCATCGGGACGATGCGTTCGTACGCACGCGCACGCTCGAGGCCTACGGCAAGCATTACGCGATCGCCTGGCCTCAGCAGGAATACGAGACGGGGCGTGGGTTACGCCTTTCCCCGCTTTACCGTCGCCTGGCGGATCAGGGAGCGTGCTTCGGCTCGAAGCTCGGATGGGAGAGGCCGAATTGGTTTGCAGGGCCAGGCGAAGTGCCCGCGGACGAATACTCGTTCGGGCGACCGAACTGGTTCACGGCCGTCGGCCGCGAGCACGCGGCGTGCCGCGAGAGAGTAGCGCTCTTCGATCAGACCTCGTTTGCGAAATTCCACGTGACGGGCCGCGATTCGGCGGCGGCACTTGGCTGGATATGTGCGAACGATGTCAGGCGTCCCATTGGGGCGGTGATCTATACGCAAATGCTCAACCGGCATGGCGGTATCGAATGCGATCTCACCGTGACGCGGACCGAGGAGGACGCGTTCTATCTCGTCACGGGCACCGGATTCGCAACTCACGACCTCGCATGGATCAGGCGCGCGATCCCGGAAGGGCTGGACGCCCGTGTCATCGACGTCACATCGAGCTACACGATTCTCTCCCTCATGGGGCCGAAGGCGCGAGTCGTACTCCAATCGCTGACCCACGAGCATGTCTCCAATGCCGCGTTCCCGTTTGCCTCATGCCGCGAGCTTTCTGTCGCGGGTGTCGTCGTTCGCGCGTTGCGCGTCAGCTATGTAGGCGAGCTTGGCTGGGAACTGCATGTGCCGACCGATTCCGCCATCCCGGTCTATGACGCCCTGATGTCGGTCGGAGCGGCACATGGTATCGCCAACGCCGGATATCGCGCCATTGAATCGTTGCGGCTCGAGAAGGCATATCGCGCCTGGGGCAGCGATATCGGCCCGGATTATTCGCCCCTTGAGGCTGGCCTCGGTTGGGCGGTCAAGCTCGGCAAGGACATTCCGTTTCTTGGACGGGAAGCGCTGCTCGCAAAACGATCGAAACCGCTCGTGCGTCGCCTCGCCGGATTCACCGTTGGCGATCCGGGAATTCTGCTGATTGGCCGCGAATCGATCTATCGCAATGGAACGCTCGTGGGGTGGCTATCGAGCGGCGGGTGGGGGTACACCATCGGCGCCAATATCGGTCTCGGCTACGTGCGCTGCGAGGAGGGCGTGTCCGACGATTGGCTGACGGCTGGGCGATACGAGCTCGAAATCGCAACCCAGCGTATTCCGGCCAATATCCACCTGCGACCACCATACGACCCCGACATGACGCGAATGAAGATCTAGAACGATGGCGTCATGAGGGATTGGAGCGTTTACCGGGGCTCGTGGTGGTACCGCGCGCAGCTTCGTGCCATCATGCGCCCCTCCACGCTTTGATCGATGGAGGTCACATGAACGACATTCCACGCCTCAAGCCACTCGATTCCGCAGTCGTTCCACGCTTTTCGGCCATCGCCACCTTCATGCGGACCCCCGCCGTGGAGATCACGCCAACCCTGGACGTGGCGCTGGTGGGCGTGCCATTCGACCTTGGAACGACCTTCCGTGCTGGCTCGCGCCACGGACCGGCGCAGATCCGGGAGATGTCCCGGCTCATCCGGCAGGTCAATCCAACGAACGGGATCGCGCCCTTCCGCATATGCAATGTCGGTGACGTCGGCGACGCGCCGGTCAACCCGCTCGATCTCATGGGCAGCATCGATTCGATCACGGCGTTCTTCGAGCGCATTCACGCCGCCGGGGCAGCACCGATTTCAGCCGGTGGCGATCACACGGTGACCTATCCCATTTTAAGAGGCATCGCAAAGGACGGTCCGATCGGCCTGATCCATTTCGATGCGCACGCAGATACTCTTGACGAGCTGCTCGGCAACCGCGTCAATCACGCAACCCCGTTTCGCCGCGCGGTTGAGGAAAACTTGATCGATCCCAAACGGGTGGTGCAGATCGGCCTGCGCGGGACCCGCTATGGGGACGACGATATCCGCTATGGCCAGGACGTCGGCATGCGCGTGATCACCATGGATGATTACGAGGCGATGGGGCGCGCCAAGGTCATCGACGAAATCCGTCGCGTCGTCGGCGACCGACCCGCCTACGTTACATTCGACATTGACGGCCTCGACCCTGTCTTTGCAATCGGCACAGGCGTGCCCGAGCCGGGTGGACTCAGCATGCGCGACAGCCAAGTAATCATTCGAAGCCTGGCCGGCATGAACATCGTCGGCGGCGATGTTTGCGAGGTCGCACCGCCGCTCGATCCGACCGGACACACGGCCCTCAATGCCGCAAATCTGATGTTTGAAATCCTCTGCGTCACCGCTGACGCCATTCAGCGGCGAAAGCGCAGGACGTGAGCAGCACTTAGGGCGCCGGCCCCGCGATCGTGGCCACCAGCCTCAACGCTGGCGCCGTCAGCGCGTGCTTCGTCAATCCTGGCGCTCGAGGATCTCGGTTTTGACAATCTCAATGCCGAAGCCCGAGAGGCCGACATATTCGCGCTGCCTCGTCCCCAAGATACGAATGGACGTAATGCCGAGATCTCTCAGAATTTGCGCGCCGAGACCGATTTCATGCCATTGCTGCACCCGTTGGACCTCGCTCGAGCGAGGTGCTTCGTCGCCCCTCCCATGCCCGACGACCGCATCGGAACCCTGGCGAAGATAAACCACCACGCCCTTCCCCTCCTCGGCGATCTTCTGAAGCGCCGCGGCGATGGGGCTGCGCCGATGATCGAAAATGTCGGCAACGACGTCCTCGCGCTGAAGGCGCGTGAGAATATTCCGGCCGTCGCCGATTTGCCCGAAAATGACCGCCATGTGCCGTGTGCGATCGAGGGTTGTTTCGTACCCGACCGCGAGCGCCCTGCCGATCGACGTTTCGATGGTTTCCTCGGCGATCCGCCGCACGAGGCTTTCCCGTGCTTGACGATATGCGATGAGGTTCGCAATCGAGATTATCGGAAAGCCGTGCTTTTCGGCGAATGCTGCAACTTGAGCGCCTTTCTGCACCGACCCGTCGTCATTGACGAGTTCGGCGAGAAGGCCGACCGGCGGCAAGCCGGCGAGGCGTGCGAGATCGACCGCTGCTTCCGTATGGCCCGTCCGATTGAGAACGCCGCCATCTTTTGCGATGAGGGGAAAGATGTGCCCCGGCCGAACGAAGTCCTCCGCCGTGCTGCTCGGGTCGGCCAGGGCGCGGATCGTTGCACAGCGCTCCTTAGCCGAAATACCCGTCGTGAGCCCGCTGCGATAATCGACTGAAACCGTGAAGGCGGTCGACATCGGGGCCCTGTTGTCCGCAACCATAGGCCAGAGATTGAGACGACGCGCATCCTCGTGCCGAAGCGGAGTGCAGAGGATACCCGAGGTATGCCGCACCATGAGGGCGACATACTCCGGCGTGGCGCAAGCCGCAGCCATGATGAGATCGCCCTCGTTCTCTCGGTCCTCGTCATCGACGACGACAATCGGATGCCCGGCCGCTACTCGGGCGATGGCGACATCGATGGCGTCGAACTTAGCGTTCATGGATGGCGTCCGGACAGGGATGTTGCCGCTTGTTTCCCCTGCGCGTCCATATTTTACCGGTCTCCATCGCGCAGCAGGGTAAGTGCTATCTTACCTGCAGCACGGACATGCTCAAGAGCGGCAACCTCGGCGGCGGCCGCGTCGCGGCGCTTCAGTGCCTCGAGGATGCGGCGCATTTCGAGCGGCCCCTGCCGGTTGCGCCCGCTCGAGCCGATGGTGAGCGCGCGCAACGTCGTGATGCGCGCATTGAGCGACTGAACGATCGTCCAAGCAACCGTTTTTCCTCCACTTAGGAACATCGATTCGTAGAAGGCCGTCGTGGCTTCCAATACCGCCGACATATCGCCGCTGGCATACCCCTGCTCGATACGATCGAGAGAGCGAGACATCGATTCGATGTCCGCGGCGGACGCGATTTCCGCCGCGGCGCGCGCCGCCAGCGCCTCAAGTGCGGCGCGAAGCTCGTAAAGTTGCGACGCGGCATCGCGATCCACGCGAGCCACGACCGGTCCCTGTTGCGGAACCGATTCGACCAACCCCTCCGCTTCGAGATGCCGCAGCGCCTCGCGCACGACTGTGCGGCTTACGCCCAATTCTTCGCAAAGTGTCCGCTCGACGAGGCGCGCGCCGGGCTTGAAGTGCTGCGTGAGGATGGCGCTGCGCAGCTTTTCGAGTGCGAGCGCCCTAAGGGTTTTGGTCGTTCGTTCGACCCTTAATGAGCCTGCGGCGTTTGACATCGCTAAAACCACTCTTGACATCTTATAATACGGTATACCATAATATGGGCATACCAGGAACCAATTTTTTCAACAGGGATGGTATTCATGGGGCCGGAAATCCGAAAGACCGTTATCTACGCGGAAGATACGCTGATCGAAGGGGGCAAGCCGGCGAATCCTCCTCTTCGTCTATTTGCTGCGGCGGTCGTTTTGCGCGATCCATGGATCGGTCGCGGGTTCGTGGCCGATTTGAAACCTGAAATCCGCGAGATTGCGCCACTTCTCGGCCAGCGCCTCACCGACGAGATCCTCCGCCTCGCCGGATCGGGCGACGCCGTCGAAGGCTATGGAAAGGCCGCTGTGGTCGGCACGTCATGCGAGATCGAGCATGGATCGGCGCTGATTCATACCCTGCGCTTTGGAAACCGCTACAGGAAAGCCGTTGGCGCCAAGAGCTATCTGAGCTTCACGAATACGCGCGGCGGCCCGGATTGCCCGATCGTGATCCCCCTTATGCACAAGCACGACGAGGGCATGCGCTCTCACTATTTGACGATCCAGTTCTCGATTCCCGATGCGCCGGGGCCCGAGGAGATCGTCGTAGCGCTCGGCGCCTCGATCGGCGGCCGGCCCCATCATCGGATCGGTAATCGCTATGAAGACCTCAAGGAAATGGGTGCGACCGATGCTTGAGACCGCCATGTCGCCCCACGTGCTCCGCAATGGGGTCCAGGGTACGACCCGGTATCGCCGAGACGGGCGGGGACCTGCGGCGATTTTTATCCATGGCGTCGGCATGGATGGCTCGATTTGGTCGCCGCAAATCGAAGCGCTCGCAGCAGGGCACGACGTCATCGCCTACGACATGCTCGGCCATGGCGGCACGACCAGACCGCCCTCCGATGCGAGGCTATCGGACTATGCCGATCAGCTCCTCTCGCTCATGGACGACCTCGGTGTCGACAAAGCGCACGTGGTTGGACACTCGATGGGAGCGCTTGTGGCGCTCGAATTCGCGCTGACGCACCCGGAACGCTGCTTTAGCATCGCGGCACTCAATGCCGTCCATTGCCGCACGCCGGAACAGCGCGCCGCCGTCGACGCGCGGGCCCAAGCACTCGCCGACGGTGCAGCCTCGGCTTCGGCTGAGGGTGCTATGACACGCTGGTTCGGCGACCCCGTTCCTCCCCATCTCACGGCCCAGGCCGACAAGGTGCGACGCCTGCTCACCTCGGTCGATCCGATTGGCTACGCGCGCACCTATCGCCTCTTCGCGCACTCGGACGATGCCCACAATGGTCGGCTGGAGGGGCTCGCCGTGCCGAGCCTCTTTGCGACCGGCGAGCTCGATCCCAACTCCACGCCCGCCATGTCCGAGGCGATGGCAGCCAAGGCACCGAATGGGCGTTGCGAGATCTTGCGGGGCGAACGGCACGTCATGGCGCTGACCGCACCCGACACGGTCAATCGATGCCTCAGCGCATTCATCGATACGGTCGAGCGCGGCGAGCTCGGGCAACCCACCCGCGCAACTGCCTTCTAGGGAGTTCCACTCATGGCGGATGAGACCCTGCCCATCGATTCGAAGGCTTTTCGTTATGCCCTCGGCGCTTTCGTCACGGGCGTCACGGTCGTCGCCACGCTCGGGCCCGACGGAACGCCGCGCGGATTCACGGCCAATTCCTTCACCTCCGTCTCGCTCGACCCGCCATTGGTGCTCGTCTGTATCGCCAAGACGGCGTCGAGTTATCCCGTCTTCTCGCAGACGGCAAATTTCTCGATCAGCGTCCTCGCCGAAGCCCAGAAGGACATTTCAAGCCTGTTCGCATCCAAGGCGAGCGACAAGTTTGCACTGGCCCCCTGGCGGCGCGGCGTCACCGGGAGCCCAATCATTGACGGTGTCGCGGCATGGTTCGACTGCCGCCGTCGCGACGTCGTCGAAGCCGGCGATCACATCATCCTCATCGGCGAGGTCGTCGGCTTCGATCATTCGAGCGCAAACCCACTCGGCTACTGCCGGGGCGCCTATATCGCGTTCAGCCTGTCTCAGGCCGCACTTGCAGGCACGGACTCGCGCACGAAGGTTGGCGTCATCCTCGAACGCGAGGGCGCATTGCTGCTCGTCGAAGAGGCAGGGGGTGTGCTTGACCTGCCGACGGGGTCGCGTCTCGAGCCAGCGTCCGATCCTGCGAGTCTGCGCGGCGTCCTGATGCGTCTTGGCCTGGATGCAAAGCTCGGCTTTCTTTTCGCGGTCTTCGAAGATCCGAGTGCCGCCGCGAAGACAATGTCGATCTATTACCGCGGCGAGGTCGACGGCGCCGTGCCGGTTGGATCGCAGGTCCATCTCGTGCCCTTCGAGGAAATCCCCTGGCCGAAGTTGAGGGACGAAGCCGTGCGTTCGATGCTTCGGCGCTACGTGCGCGAGCGCGAGGAGGATGCATTCGGAATCTATGTCGGCGACACGGATCGAGGTACGGTCCAGGCCCTCGCCAAACAAAGTCGCGCGCAGCCGATCGACGTGAAGGATCGCCAATCATGAAATTGTCGCTCTTCGTGCACATGGAGCGTGCCGACCCCGAGACACCGCATGCTCGACTGTTCGACGAATTGACCGAACTGGTGACGATCGCGGAGAAAGCCGGCTTCGAAACCGCGTGGATCGGCGAGCATCACGGGATGGAGTTCACGATAGCGCCCAATCCCTTTATCAACCTCGCCTATCTCGGCGCAATGACCCGCGACATCAGGCTCGGTACCGGCACCGTGATCGCGCCCTTCTGGCACCCAATAAAGCTGGCAGGCGAAGCGGCGATGGCCGACATCGCGACCGGCGGCCGGCTGGACTTGGGTATGGCGCGCGGCGCTTACTCTTTCGAGTACGAACGCCTGCTGCCCGGTCTTGACGCGATGGGGGCCGGCCAACGCTTGCGCGAAATGATCCCTGCAATTCGCGGCCTTTGGCAGGGCGACTACGCACATAACGGCGAATTCTGGAAATTTCCGGCGACGACTTCGGCGCCGAAACCGCTTCAGAGGCCGCATCCGCCAATTTGGGTGGCGGCGCGCGATCCTAATTCCCACGAGTTCGCGGTCGCCAATCGATGCAATGTGCAAGTGACCCCCCTTGCCTCGGGGGACGGCGAGGTCGCGAGCCTGATGGAGCGCTTCAACGCCGCTTGCAATGCGCATCCAGCCGTACCCCGTCCCAAGATCATGCTGTTGATGCACACGTTCGTCGCAGACTCCGCGACCGAGACAGCGCACCTGAGGCGCGACTTGAGTGCCTTCTATTGCACATTCGGCGCGTGGTTTCAGAACAAGCGGCCGATCCGCCAGGGCATCATGGCGCCGTTGAGCGAGGCAGAGATGGCGGCGATGCCGAATTACGCGCCCGAGGTCGTTGGCAAGAACCTCGTGATCGGCGAGCCCGGTCACGTCGTCGATCGTCTCAAGGCCTACGAAGCGCTCGGCTACGACCAGTACTCGATCTGGATCGACAGCGGCATCAGCCACGAGCGCAAGAAGAAATCGCTTGAGCTGTTCATTCGACACGTGATGCCGGCTTTCGCCTGAGCCGCATTCTGCACGCACCAATTCGAAGCGGGAGAACCCCAATGTCGCTACCGCGATTTAAGGCCTATATCGACGGCGCCTTCGAGGACGGCCAGTCGACGTTCGAAAGCATCGACCCCGCAACCGGCAAGCCGTGGGCGATCATGCCCGCCGCAACCGCTGGCGACGTCGACCGCGCGGTTCGGGCGGCGCATCGCACACTAGGCGACCCCGCTTGGGCCGGACTGACCGCGACCGGGCGTGGAAAGCTTCTTTACCGGCTCGGCGATCTCGTGGCTCAGAATGCCGAGCGCCTCGCGATACTGGAGACGCGCGATACCGGCAAAATCATTCGCGAAACGCGTGCCCAGATCGGCTATGTCGCCGAGTTCTACCGTTATTTCGCGGGCCTCGCCGACAAGTCCGAGGGCGCTTATCTACCGATCGACAAGCCGGATATGGAAGTGTTTCTGCGTCGCGAACCGATCGGCGTGGTCGCCGCGGTCGTGCCATGGAACTCGCAGCTCTTCCTCTCCGCGGTCAAGCTCGGGCCGGCGCTCGCGGCCGGTTGCCCGGTCGTTCTGAAGGCATCGGAAGAGGGCCCGGCTCCGCTTCTCGAGTTCGCCCGTCTCGTCCACGAGGCGGGCTTCCCGAGCGGGGTCGTGAACATCGTGACCGGATTTGGCGAAGAATGCGGCAAGACGCTGACGAGCCATCCGCTCGTGGCGCGGGTCGCATTCACGGGAGGGCCTGCTACGGCACGGCACGTGGTACGCAACACGGCCGAGAATCTTGCCTATACGACGTTGGAGCTTGGCGGCAAATCGCCCGTCGTCGTGTTCGCCGACGCCGATCTCGACAGCGTCTCGAACGCGATCGTCGCGGGCATCTTTGCGGCCTCCGGCCAGAGTTGCGTCGCTGGCTCCCGCTTATTTGTCGAGCACTCCATCCGTGATCGATTGATCGGCACCTTGGCAGCAAAGGCGAAAGCCATTGTGATCGGAAACCCTCAGGACCCCGCGACCGAGATGGGACCGCTTGCCACACGGCGTCAGCGCGACCACATCGAGCGCGTCTTGGCTCGGAGTGTGGATGCGGGTGCCGAGATCGTCACGGGCGGGGGCCGTCCCCCCGGCTTCGACGATGGTTTTTATTTCGAACCGACCATCGTGTCATGCGGCGGCAATGCGATTCCAGCTGCGGCGGAGGAACTATTCGGGCCGGTCTTGAGCGTGATTGCATTCGACGGGGAAGACGATGCCGTGGAGAAGGCCAACGACACGCCATTCGGGTTGGCGTCGGGCGTGTTCACTCGCGACCTCACGCGTGCGCATCGAATGATCCGGCGTATTCGCGCGGGCATCGTCTGGGTCAACACATATCGCGCGGTCTCGCCCATCGTCCCCTTCGGCGGGTATGGGCTTTCGGGTCTTGGACGCGAGGGCGGCTCGGAATCGATCCGGGACTATTCCCGCGTCAAAGCCGTCTGGATCCGCACGTCCGACGCACCGATTCCGGATCCATTCGTGATGCGCTGACGCTACTGAGCTGCCGGCGCTTGGGCGGAGGCAATCTGGCGTGAGACCAGTTGCGCGTAGAGCCCTCCCTTCGCCAACAGCGTTTCATGCCTGCCGACCTCGGCCACACGGCCCTCGTCCAAGACGACGATCATGTCGGCATCTCGGATCGTCGATAGCCGGTGGGCAATCACGATGGTGGTGCGGTCGGCTCGCAGCAGATCGAGGGCACGGCGCACGGCCTGCTCGTTCACCGTGTCGAGATGCGATGTCGCCTCGTCCAGGATCAGCACGGGTGCATCCTTGAGGTAGGCGCGGGCAATGGCGACGCGCTGACGCTGACCGCCGGAAAGACTCATCCCACGCTCGCCGACCGGCGTGTCGAGACCGTCGGGAAGCGTGTCGATGAGATCGCCGAGGGACGCGCGCTCGACGGCACGGCGGAGTTCCGTCTCGCCCGCTTCGGGACGCGCGATCAGCAGATTGTTCTTGAGCGTATCGTTGAAGAGATAAGTGTCCTGGGCGACAAGTGCGATGCGCTTGCGCAAGTCGTCGAGTTTGTAGGCACGGAGGTCGGCGCCATTCAGCGTGATGCGCCCTTCGTCTGGATCCCAAAAGCGCATCAAGAGTTGCGCGGTCGTCGTCTTCCCCGCACCGGATGTGCCCACGAGTGCCAACGTGCGCCCGGCCGGAACCTCGAACCTGAGGGCACTTAGCGCGCGTCGCGCTTGCCCGGGATAGGCGAAGCTCACTCGTTCCAGGGCCAGCGACACAGGCCCGGTGCGATAAGGAACGCCAGGCCCATCTCTCACGGGCACCGGCTCGTTCGCGAGCGCATAGATGCGCCGCGTGGCGCCGAGCGTATCGGCGAGCTGCCGGCCGACCTGGGCGATTTCCGAAACCGGCAGGAATGCCGACATGGCAAGAAGCGTGAGAAGCGGTAGCAGGGCCGGGTCGATGAGACCGCGCGCGGCAAGGCCGGCGCCCGTTGCAACGACGACGAGCCCACCGAGCCCGGTGATCGCCTCGAGAGCGCTCTGTTGCAACGTCAACTCGCCGAAGAAGGGCCGGCGCAGGCGAATGTATCGCTCGGAAAGCGCGTCGAGGCGAGCGCCCTGCGTCGCCTCTTGCTGGAATGCGACGATTTCGCCGAGCCCCTGCACGGCGTCTACTGCGAAGGCGCCAAGTTCTCCGGCGGCCTCGCGCGCGGCGGAGCCCAGGCGGTCGACACGCTTACGCATCACGACCGGGCTCAAGGCGGCAGCGGCAAGAAAGGGGAAGAGCGTCAGCGCGAGCCAAAGACTTTCGGAGAACAGGACCGTGAGTACCGCGGCCGGCACGAGGATCGCCACGAAGGCGGGTGCGACCGTGTGGGCAAAAAAATATTCGACGAGTTCGATGTCATGGGTGGCGAGCGCCATCAGATCGCCCGTTCGGCGGCGCACCAGATAGGCGGGCGCCAGTGCATCGAGCTTGCGGAAGGCGTCGATTCGCATCTCCGCGAGGAGGCGGAAGGCCATATCGTGGGCGATCCAGGATTCGAGCCAATGCAGCGCACCCGAAAGTGGCGCCACGATGGCGAGCGCCCACAACCACATTCCATAGGGTTGTCCGTTCTTCAGCCCGACGACGACCAGGGCACTCAGCACACCGACACCGATGAAGGCGAGAACGCGGAGGACACCAAAGAGAAACGCGGCTCCAAGCCGGTCTTTCCACGGCATGATCAGTTGCATGAGCTCGGCGACGAGCCGTGGCATGCTCAACCCTTCAGCCTTGATAATGCCCTCGGTTACCGGCTCGATCGCCCCGTGGCGTGAGTCCGCGACCAACTCGACCGTGCGGGCAGGTGGAATATCGTCGATGACAGCGGCGGCACGAGACTCCCTCACCTGCTCCGCCATCAACCTCGCATAGACGCCACCGGCCTTCATGAGGTGATCGTGCCGTCCGCTTTCCACGACGCGTCCACCGTCGAGCACGAGGATGCGATCGCACGCGATGACGCTCGAAAGTCTATGCGCAAGGATCAGCGTTGTGCGCCCGCGCATCAGTCGGTCGAGTGCTTCCTGGATGACGGCCTCGTTTTCGGCATCGACCGCGGATAGCGCTTCGTCGAGCACGAGGATCGGCGTATCGCGCAAGAGAGCGCGTGCAATTGCCACACGTTGTCGCTGGCCGCCTGAAAGCTTGACACCCTTTTCGCCGACAATCGTGCGATAGCCGTGAGGGAGCGTCAGAACGAATTCGTGGATGTTCGCGGCACTCGCGGCGGCCCAGACGTCCGCGTCGGACGCCTCCGGTCGGCCCATCCGAATGTTGTCCTCGACCGTGCCGTGAAAGAGGAACGTGTCCTGGTTGACCACCGAAATCGGCGAGCGGATCTGATCGAAGGACAAATGCCGGAGATCGTGGCCGCCGAGACGGATCACGCCGTCATCCGGGTCATAAAAGCGGAGCAGCAGACGGACGATCGACGATTTGCCCCCACCCGAAGTGCCGACGATGCCGACGCGTTCGCCCGCGGCCACCCGAAAATCGAGCCCGTCATGGACCGTGTGGCGCGAGCCCGGGTAATGAAAACGCACACCCTCGAACGCCAGGCTCGGCTCGAGTGGCTCGGCGATCGGAGCCGCGGGCGCATCCACGACCGCCGGATGATCGTCGAGGATTTGATAGATGCCCTGGGCGGCCGACATACCGACCATGCCTTGATGGAGCACCGTGCGCAGCTCGCGCATGGGTCGGAACACTTCCACACCCAGCATGAGGACGATCAGCAAGGAGGGCAGTCCCATGGCACCCACCCCGACGCGATAAGCACCTACCGCCAGTGCTGCGGCAGCACCACAGGCGATGGCACTATCGGTAATCCCACGGGCAAGCACGTTGGTGGCGAGTACCCACATGGTCCGTCGAAAAAGCTCCCGCGCCTCCAACTCGAGCTTGTCGGCCCGCGCCTTGCTTTGGCCGAACGCTTTCAACGTAGCGAGACCTTGGATCGAATCGAGAAGCTCCGCGGCAAAGGACGAATACGCCTTCTGTCGCCCGAGGGAGTTTGCCACATCGTGCCGGTGCCACAGTGCTGGCGCGAAGAGTGCAATGACGGCGAAGGCGAGCATGACCGAGGCAACCGGCAGATCGACGAACGCCATCGCCGCGAAGATCAGGACCGGCGTGAGCATCGAGATCATGAACTGCGGCAGGAATTGACCGAAATAGGTTTCGAGCTGCTCGACGCCGTCGACCAGCGAGAGCGCTATGGCGCCGGAGCGTTTGCGCGCGACCGTGCCAGGGCCAAGTGCGGCGATCTTGTCGTATAGGGTTCGGCGCAGTCTTTTCTGAACGCGTGCCGCCGTCTCGTGCGCGACCATTGTGCGCCAATGTTCGAATCCCGCCCGCACCACCATGACGGCGGCCACAAGCAGGAAGGGCGAAGTCAGCGTTGCTAGATCGCGGCCCGCGAATACTTGACCGATCAGCCAGCCGAGCAGCCCGAGTCTCGCGATGCCGAGACCGACGGCGACCAGGCCGATCAATACCGCCCAAAGGATGCGAAGCCGCACGCCTTCGGTGAAGATCCACAGGCGCGGCTCGAAATGCATTCACGTACTCCGATAGTCTCGTCGCGGGGGGCCGATTGGGCGGCGCGTCGGGATCGGCGGCCCCGCTTGTCGGGCGCTAGCATAGCCGGAAGCCAGCCGCCGAGCCTAGTGCGGCGGATTTGGAGTTCCTGACATTTTGGTGGCAGCCGCGTCCAGGAACTTCGAATCCGAATACCACACTAGATTCACCATATTAGTCGCGTGGCGGATGCGGCCCTATCGACGCCTGCCGCGTGCGCTTCAACGATTGGTCAATCGCTATTTCTGCTGGCACCGGCCGCACGCTCAGTTACACAAGGAGTTTTCGTGCACCTTCCCAAAGATCGCGCACCACCTCGGCCGCTGGTCGAGCGGGCGCAAGAGCAGCGGATTGGCCGGCCCAGGCTTGCATGCGCTGCACGTCCCCTTCCTTTTGGGCAGCCGCCCGCATGGCCGCCGTCAAACCGCGCTGTACGGGATAGGGCGCTGGCGATGGCGCCTCCGGCGCCGTCGCGGCGCGCACATAATTCGTGGCGATGCTGCGCCCGGCGCGGCCGCTGAAGACGCGGCTAACCATCGTATCTTCCGGTGCGGTGTGGGCCAGGGCGGCGGCCCATGCCGGAGGAATTTGCGCCTCGGGGCAGCGGAGGAAGCCGGTGCCGATCTGTGCGGCACTGGCGCCGAGCGTCACGGCTGCCGCCACGCCGCGGGCATCGGCGATGCCGCCCGTCGCCACGACCGGCACTTTGACCGCATCGACCACTGCCGGCACCAGCGCGAACAAGCCCACCTGCTGACGCTCGGCGTTCGCGGGATCGAAGCTGCCGCGGTGCCCGCCTGCCTCCATTCCTTGCGCGACGATCACATCGGCACCCGCGGCCTCGGCCGCGCGCGCTTCCGCAACCGTGGAAATAGTGGCAAACCACGCGATTCCCTGCTTCTTGAGCCTTGCCACGAAATCCGGCGGGTAGAGCCCCATGATGGAGGACACAACGGCGGGCTTGACGTCGAGAAAGGCTTGGCACTGGCCGGTGAAATCCGGCAGCGTGGCGTCGCCCGCCTCGGGCGGTACGGCCGGCCCCCAATGGCCGAGAAACTCGCGGACGAGTACCTCGTGCTCCCCGTGCCGGCTTGGCTTCGGTTGCGGTATCCAAAGATTGAGTTGGAAGACGCCGCTCGTCTTTCCGCGCACTTCCTTGACCCACGCATGGATTGCATCGGGTTCCATCAGGAGCGCTCCGCACGCACCAAGACCGCCTGCATTCGCGACCGCAATCGAGAGCGATGTAGCGCTCGCACCCGCCATGGGTCCGAGCAGAATCGGGACGCGCAATCCAAAACGGCGGCAGAATGCCTCGGCGCGAGAGACCGAAGTTGTCATCGTTCGACTCCTCCTAATTCGCGGGTGCGCAGATCGGCCAATGCGCCGCATCGGGAATTTGACGTGCAGCACGACATAACAACACGACCGGTCATTGCGCCGTCACGCGCGTCCCGTGTCGGGATCGAGAAAACTACCTCTGTCGAATTTGGAGCTCGTGAGCATATTGGGCAAGTAGGATTTTCAACTCGAAGCCAACCCGCATTGCGGACATTGCCTCCGCTTCACAGGCGGTCCCCTATGCTTGGTTTCCAGCTGTCGTTGCGAGCATCGTGAGGCCGACGGGTCCGAGACCGCACACTTCGCAGCCGGCTTTCCGAAAGCGCGCAGAGGGATACGCAGGCTCGATCGTCCAACGCTTCCCAGCGCTGATGGCGATCACGGTGTCGCCAGCCCGGACCGCGATTATTTCAGCGCCGCTGCTGAGCACGTTATTCATCGACTTCGGTGGGTTGAAATGATGGGTGCTGCAATGATTGAACTTGCGGCCCCTACGATGTCAACGGAAGCCGCACGGGCCAACTCAAGGGCATGGGGAAGCGGAATCGCCGGTGCTTAAAACGCGTTCCGAGAAAATCGGACCGCCCGTTCCTCCCCTTTCGACGAAGCGGATTTTAATACCGCCGGGGCCAGTTCGTTCCTTTGTCAGCCGCGTCGCACCGTGGAATTGCTGCTTCGGATGCGCGCCTTCTAATGCAGTGACTCCAACAGGCCGTCGTTCCGCCTGGGTTTCGTCTGGCGATAGTAATTGTATGCACTGCCGCCCGCAGAGCGGAATCCCGCCTCCTGCTTGTCGAAGCGGAACCCGAACCCCCGCTCATGATATGTGTCGAAAACGTCCCGATACTTCAGATAACCGAACAAGTAAAAATGCAGGCGCTCGTTGTTGAACTCGTCGATCTCCTCGTCCGTCAAAACCCGAGGAAACTCGATCTTGTAAAGGTCCGGTTCTCTGTGAAGGATGCTTGGGCCGTTGAAGCGGATCGCGTTGCTGAACTTCCTCCTCCTCGGCAGGTTTTCGCCGAGGAAGAGTTCCGCACGCAGTGTCGAAACCATTGCCGGCGTGCGCCCGTAATTGATCAATACGAACTCGACCCATGGATTGATCGCAAAAGGTGTTCCCGCATGAGTCAAATGCGGCTCAGGATCGCCGAGGAAAATGTGCGGCCGTTCTCCACCGACGAACGTTTCGACCGTCCGCTCCGTTTGCCAGATGACCAAGGCCCCGATCGCGACCAGGACCACCATGACGGCGATGAGCCACCTGGTGAAGCTCGCGACCTCACCCGTGTAAATCGACAACTGTTGAGTGTATCGGGCGAGTTCCTGCTGCACCTCCGCGACGTCGACGTCATGATGACGAATATCCTTTGGTGGTAGACTCTCGGGATGTTGGCCTGGCTGTGCCGACTCTCCTCCGCCGCGCTCTTCCACGCCGGCCTGTTGGATCTCGCTTGCCACCGTCTTGGCGTATTCGAAAAGAGCCGACTCAGACGAAGGTCCCGAGGGCGATGGGTTTTGGGGTTCAGCCCATGCGCCAACGTGCCAGAATGCTGCGACGACGAATGCCGCAATGATCCTGCCGTGGCTTGCCATCCCCGGATTGCCCCTCAATCGTTCCGGAATTTCCCGGTATTTATGTGAACTCGATGTTCCGCAAGACCTTGCAGTCCTGCGCACGCCCACTGGCGGGCATGATTCCATCCTGCCCAGCCCATGTCGCCGGCGATTTTGTGGTATTCCCTAAAAGTCGTACCTGAATTATCGATTGGAGTAGTGCAAGGACGGTGCGAGTACTGCAGTCGCAGGGCGCTCTGCCGCGGCCGGGTAAAGCGGCCATGGCCCCCGAGAATGGCACGGGGGCACTTGCCAGCCGCTGCAGGAGGGATTGGGGGTCGATGGGTCTCTTGGCCGGATTCTCCGTTAGCGCAAACTCAATGGGCCAAGCATTGCGCTCGCGGAAGTCCGAAGATGCTCTTAGACATCAAAGACGCCCACTTAAAAAAAGTGAGCGCCTTCGGGAACAGAAAGCCACCTCAGAGCGGCCACGTAGGCCGGTCATTTCAAGGCGTAAGCTCGGTGCCTGCTACCCCGGCAGACCCGGAAGCAATATTACTGGATGAACCCCCGCTCATAGAGCGGCCGGGTGAGAGGCGATAGCCTCATTGCTCGTCGTCCGACCCATCACCGTGACACGACGATGGCGGCGGAGATGCCAGTCGGTAGAGGCTGAAGTCGCCGCCCGGAACCAGCGATCGAGCGCACCGACCGAGGCGACCAATACGTAATGCCGCGCGTTTCTCGGAAAACCCCCGACGAATGGGCGGCAAGTTAGGCCAAGGCGAATAAGGAAGCCGCCGAGGCCGTGATGGAGATGGGTCGTCAAGCGCTCCGCTCACCAGACGACTGGTGGGCGATCGTTCTCGGTTCGGGCTATTGCTGGACGGTTGAGCGGCTTGGAACGGATGCGGCCGAGCAGGTGCGTCTCACGAACCTCGATCAGATACATTGCAGGAACCTTACCGAGGTCGAGACGAACGCAACATTTGACACGGCCCACAAATCCGATCGGTTAAGCGTCTACGCGGCTCGCAGGGAGCAGCACGACGCTCGTGGCGCAATGCAGCTAAACTAGGCGTGCAGACCAAGGTATTTGCGCACTTCCTCGAGTAGCTTTTCCCCGGCCATGAATCGCGCTTTCGCTTCGCCGCTGGTTATCTTCCCCGCACGGAGTAACTCCGCATCCCTGAATATTTGCAAACGCAATTCTTTCATGCTGCGCAGGCTGCCGTACAAATTCGTCGCTTCGTCGTCTGGGTCGGCCTTGAGCTTCAAAACGTTCTCCCGCATCGTGCGTTCGCTCCATTCGAGATGGATAGGGAAGCATTCAACCGTATTATTCGCACGCAGCACCGTGTTAGGCCAGCGTCGATGAATCTGTGTCTGTAATAAAATTGGGACGTATGATCTAATCGATCTTCACCCCAGCGAGGACGCAAGAGTCGCGGCGCTTGAGTATCCCGACTTCTACGGGGCGATCAGCCTTTGCACCCCAATTCTGAAGCGCGTTCGATAAACCTAATCTGGGGTGGGCTGAATTTTTCCGCCGAAGAATTTGCCGAACGGACCCGTCTTCCTGGTTTCCAAATTTCTTGACGAGGCTCGACCATGGTCCAAGCCGGCGAGGCATGGGGTTGATTCTGGCCATGGCCGCCACAGGGGGTTGGGGGGCCGCCACTGGCCGCAAAGCCGCATCGGGGTTTTGTTTCGGCAAATAGGGGATTCCACGGACGGGCGGCTCGCTATCGTCATTCGCGACGCTGGCCCCCCGTCAAATGTCATTCTCCCGCGACAACGACGCCGCCTATAAGTTTGATCTGGCAGATATCGACGCAAGGGGGGCTTGCGGGGTCGTTCGAATGGCCGATAGCTGGCTGATTCGACTCTGTCGACGACCGCTATTCACCAATGCGGTGGCGTCTACGGGGATTTCAAGAAGGCGCTGGCGACGATGTCGGACGGACTGATACGACTTTTCATTCCTTTATGTCGCCTTCGGATTCCGATATGACTCCGGTTCGCGCTTGGCACGCCGATGCGGAGCCGCCGAACCCCTCGGATTTCTAGTATTATCAATATGCTTGGATGGTGGGCGCGGCAAGGATTGAACTTGCGACCCCTACGATGTCAACGTAGTGCTCTCCCGCTGAGCTACGCGCCCGCCTCGCCGAGATGCCTGTTATGGGGCCGGACTATCTCGTGGACGAAGGCTGCTATACAGCCATTCCCCAGGGCATTGCAAGCATGGGGTGGTCGCGGGTTGCGCTTGGCAAGCTAAGCCGCAAGAAGGCGCTCGACCTCCTGTACGAGGTCGCGCAGGTGGAACGGTTTTGAAAGGACCTTAGCCGCCCGCGGCGCCACCTGCCCGCCCGAAAGGGTCACCGCCGCGAAGCCTGTGATGAACATGACGCGTAGCTTCGGAGCCGCAAGCGTGGCGCGGCGCGCAAGCTCGATGCCGTCGAGGCCGGGCATCACGATGTCGGCGATCAGAAGATCGAAGCCCGCTTGCTCGGCGATCGCCCGAAGGGCTTTCTCCCCGTCCGCCGCGGACACCACGGTATGGCCTGCCCGTTCGAGTGCGCGCGCCAGGAAGACGCGCATCGAGGTATCGTCTTCAGCAAGGAGAATGCACGCCATGAAGAACCCTGCGTAGATTATGCGAACGCCCGGGCGGCGATGCCCTCCAGTGCCGTCGGAACAATCCCCGGCGAGGGCGATTTCGACGACGCAAGATTAGGTAAGACTGGTTTCGAAAAGGTAAACGACCTCGGTATCCCGCCAACCTCCCGCGTGAGTATGCTGTACGAAAGTTGCCTTCGAGTCCAGGCCGAGGATGCCTCGCGCCATGCTGATGACAGCCGCCCGCGAATCGGCTAGTTAAAAAGTCATGGACAGCATTGCGATCTCGATCCCGGGTTTGGGTGCGGCCTGGGACATGGCTGTGCCGCGCAAGCAGGCGATGCCGGTGGTTTTCGCTTCTCCCCACAGCGGGACGGATTATCCACCGAGTTTCGTGGCGAAGTCGCGGCTCGATCCGATTACGCTGCGAAAATCTGAGGATTCCTTCGTGGACGAAGTGTTCGCCGGCGTGGTGGACGAGGGTGCGCCACTTCTGAAAGCGCTTTTCCCGAGGGCTTATGTCGACCCTAATCGGGAGCCGTTCGAGCTCGATCCCGCCATGTTCGCGGACTCGCTGCCTGACTATGCCAATACCTGCTCGCCGCGAATCGCAGCCGGGCTTGGCACGATTGCAAGAGTTGTCGCGACTGGCGAAGAAATCTACCGGGAGAAGCTTACCTTCGCCGACGCGCTTCACCGAATCAATGAACTCTATCGACCATACCACATGGCACTCAAACGCCTCGTCGATTCTACCGCTGAGAGTTTCGGTGTCGCGGTCCTGATCGATTGCCACTCGATGCCGTCCGTGGGCGGCCCAATGGACGAGGACGCCGGGCGACGGCGCTTCGACATGGTTTTGGGAGATCGCCACGGAACAGCGTGTGCCCCGGCCTTGATCGATGCCGTCGAGCGATTCCTTGGCAACGAAGGATTCGAGGTTGTGCGCAATAATCCTTACGCTGGCGGGTTCACGACGCAGCATTACGGCTCGCCGGCAAGCGGTGTCCACGCCCTTCAGATCGAGATCAACCGGGCACTCTACATGGACGAAGCAAGGATTAAGCGTAACTCGGGCCTGCCCAGGATCGCGGATTGCATGAAGGCCCTTGCGGCCCACCTCCGCGCCCGGCTTCCAGCAATGCTCGTTGCCGATTGAAGGTCGAGCGATGAACGTTTCTTCGCCAGAGCCGACCGCGCAAGCGTTTCCCGACATTCTCGTGCGCGACGTGCGCGGCGCCGATATGGAGACGATCCAGGGGATCTACAGTCACCATGTGCTTCACGGGTATTCTTCGTTCGAGGAAGTGCCGCCCGACCGCGATGAGTTGTCGGCCAGATGCGCGGAGATTCTCAAACGCGGCCTGCCCTACATTGTAGCGGAGCGTCGCGGAGAAATTGTTGGCTATGCTTACGCAGGACAGTATCGCGTCCGATCGGCCTATCGCTATACCATCGAGGACTCCGTCTATGTCGACCGCAATTCCCTGCGCCAAGGCATCGGACGGACGCTCCTTCGCGTCCTCATCGAGCGCTGCAGGACGCTCGGCTATCGCCAAATGATCGCCGTCATTGGCGATGCCGGCCAGTCGAGCTCGGTCGCCGCACATATGGCAATGGGCTTCGAGCAAGTCGGGCGCCTGCCTTCGATTGGTTACAAGCTCGGCCGTTGGGTGGACATCGTGCTCATGCAGCGCGCCCTCGGTCCGGGCGGCACAACACCGCCCGAGCCTTAGTGTCGAGCATCAGCGGAGCTCATGAGAAAGAAGGGCCGCGCAAATGCGCGGCCCAAGTGTAGGGAGGAAACGCCCAAAGAGGGCATGCGACACGCCCCACCAAACGGTGAAACGCATTGCCGCAATGCACAATACATCAGATGTACCGGAAAAAATCAAACCAAATTTTTTAATTCATTGATTCAACATAATTTTGAGGAGAACAACCGCTCGGCCGATCCACCAGCTCGGCATCGGAAAGTTCGCCGCTGCCGCGCTGCAGCATAACGTGCAATACGCGCCGCGGATTCTTGCTGGCACGCCGATTGCGAATTTCCCGGCGCCATGGATGCACGCCGGAAAATTTTGCCGATCGTCTTGAGGGCCATTGGTCTAGCGAGTTCGATCGTCCTGTCGCTTGGCTGGGGTGCAGCACAAGCGAAGTCCGCACCCGAGGCCGGCTGGCCGTCGCAAGTCTGCGGGATGGTCATCGCCGCAGCCGAGGAAGCGCTCGACATTCCCAGCCAGCTTCTTGCCGCGATCGCACGCGTCGAATCAGGGAGGTGGTTGCCGGGCAAACAGGCAAATTATGCCTGGCCGTGGACCGTCACCGCGGGTGGGGAAGGGCACTACTATCCGACCAAGGCAGAAGCCATTGCGGCGGTGATCCAGCTCCACGCGCAAGGAATCACGAACATTGACGTTGGCTGCCTGCAAGTGAACCTCCAATATCATCCGCGCGCGTTCAAGTCGCTCGACGCAGCGTTCGACCCCATGGAAAACACGATTTACGCCGCGAACCTGCTCAAGACTCTTCATAATGGAGGGTTCGATTGGACAGATGCCGTCGCCCGCTATCATTCGGCAAGCCCTTCGGCCCGGTTACCTTACGTCAGTAAAGTGAGCCAGCTCTGGCGCGATGAGCACCGCCGCAAGGCGCTTGCCGATCACGAGAGACTACGCCGCCAAATACTCGACGCAGCGACAGAGGAAGCCCATCTCGAGGACGGCGAAACAGGGACAACCGAAGACCCGCGCTAGGTTCGAGCAAGCTCGACGGGGATTGGGTACGGACGGGCTAGTCTAGCGCTCAACCCATCGCGCGCACGGCCTCTTCGTGAATGAGCGCCATGATGCGGCCCTTGATTCCGATAAAGGTTCCGGACGTGAGCAAGTCGACCGAGCGCGGGCGGGGAATGTCGATCGCCACCATCTCCTTGATCCGCCCAGGTCGCGCGGTCATCACATAGACTCGGTCGCCCAGCAGAATCGCCTCGTCGATGTCGTGGGTGATGAAAAGCACCGTCTTTTGCGAACGTTGCCAGATATTGAGCAGAAGCTCCTGCATGAGCGAGCGGGTCTGGCTATCGAGCGCACCGAACGGCTCGTCCATCAAAAGAATTTCAGGATCGTTGGCGAGTGCGCGGGCGAGTGCTACGCGTTGCATCATCCCGCCCGAGAGCTGCTTCGGATAGGAATTCTCGAAGGCCTCGAGCCCGACCTGGGCGATGAATGTTCTTGCAATTCGCGTGCGGCTCGCCGCATCGATCCCGGCGACCTCGAGGCCGAATTCAACATTGCGTCGAACCGTGAGCCAGGGAAAGAGGGTGTAGGACTGGAACACCATTCCCCGGTCCTTTCCGGGCCTGGTTACTTTTTTGCCGTCTAGCTCTATGGAACCTGCACTGGGCGAAGCGAGACCGGCGACGAGGCGCAAAAGGCTCGACTTGCCGCAACCGGAAGGGCCGACAATGACGGCGAACTCCTTTTCCCTCACGCCAAGGGATATTCCCTCAAGTGCGGTGACGGGATCGGCCCCTCGGGGTGCAAACCGCAGGGTGACGTCGTCGATTCGAAGGTTTGCCATGATCCCCGACAACCGGCCGTTCAAACGTTCATGGCCCAGGGCAGAAGCCGATTTCGAAAAACTTTGAACAGCTTGTCCGTGAGCAGCCCCAGAAGACCGATGACCACGATGCCGAGAAAAATCTGGTCGGTGAAAAGCCCCCGCAACGAGCTGAGTATGAAGTACCCGAGGCCCTTATTGGCGGCGACCAGCTCGGCCACCACCAGATATGTCCATGCCCAACCGAGTGTTACCCGCAATGTGTCCATCACACCCGGCATCGTCGCGGGGATGAGAACGCGACTGACGACCGTGCGCCTGCCCGCGCCGAGCGTATAGGACACGTCCAGAAGATCGCTCGAGACGCCGCGCGAGACGTCGGCGACCAGGACGACCTGCTGGAAAAATGTGCCGATGAATATGACCGCGATTTTCTCCTCGACTCCGATTCCGACCCAAAGAATGAGGAGCGGGATGAGGGCCGAAACCGGGAGGTACCGAACGAAGTTCGTCACCGGTTCGATCGCGGCCTCGACCACTCTGAAGCTCCCCATGAGAATGCCAAGCGGTACCGCGAGGATCGACGCCAGGATGAAGCCGGACATGATCTCACCGACGCTGACCGCTGTATTGGTCAACAGAGAACCATCGCCAACGCCGTTGATTCCCGCGACAAAGACGGCGACCGGTGTGGGCAGGAAATCCTCCCGCACCAGCCCGCTATAGGCCAGGAAGAACCAGATGAGGACGATCGACCCAACCATTATCGCGCTTACCGAAAGGTAAGCACGTCGCGGAATCTCCTTTTTGGGTGTTGCGTACGCGTCGAGCAGCGATCGCATCAGCCGTTGACGAAGCTGTCGTTGATCAATTCGTCGGGCGTGACCTTGACCTGTAGCTTGCCGTGGCTCGACCACACGTCGATTGCTTTCTCGACGGTCCGATAAATGGGGCCTGGGTTCGTCTTCGTGCCAAAAAACGCCTTGTTGTCATCGCCGCCGAAGAATTTGATGCCCGACAAGGATTCCTTGAAGTCCTTCGGATCCTTGAGCCATCCGCCAACGCCTTTCGCCATGATGGCGATCGACTCGTCGGGGTTCGCCCGATAATAGGCGACGGCCTCGTTCCACGATTTCACGATCGCCTCGACCTCTTTTCGGTGCGAATTGACCCAAGCGGTCTTGGCAACCACCACGTCCGTGATCAGGCCCGGCGTGGTCGAGCTATCGACCAAAAGATGTCCGTGATCGCTCGCCTTGCCCTTGCTGAGCCACGGCTCCCACGTGACCGCTGCGTCGACCCGCTTCGAAACGAAGGCGCTACCCGCATCGCCCGCGGTCATGTTCACGGTCTGAAGGTCGGATTCCCTGAGCCCTGCGTTGGCAAGCAGGACATCGAGATAGAACTGGGAGATCGAGCCCTCGTTGACCGCCACCCTCTTGCCTTTGAGGCCTGCAATCGACGTGATGTCCTTGTTGGCGACGATGCCGTCGCCGCCATTCGAATCGTCGATCGCGACCACGTACTGGAAGTCTGTCGCCTTCTTCAAATAAAGGGGTGCGGTGACCACCGTGCTCGCGATCAACTGAACCTTGTCGGCCATCATTGTCGGAAAGCTTTCCTTCGGATCCTCAATGACGATCAATTCGACGTCGACGCCGTTTTCTTTGAAGATGCCTTTTTGCTGCGCGATGTAGAGCGGGCCGTAGCCGACCCAAGTCGAATGAGCGATCCTGATCGTTTCGGCAGACGCCGACGCGGTTGCGATGAAGCCGCCAAAGACCGCCCCGCACGCAAGGACCAACAACATATCGAGACGTTTCCGCATGAATGCATGCCTCCAAATCGGGCCGCTACCCGCATCGCGCGTCGTGCGT
>Ga0187766_10000330_pt1 | contig 26313 bp, 31 predicted proteins | sample 0216_QUI02_MP05__4_FD_132971 | JGI IMG/M metagenome (GOLD analysis project Ga0187766, IMG submission 132971) | Tropical peat soil microbial communities from peatlands in Department of Meta, Colombia - 0216_QUI02_MP05_20_MG | ecosystem: Environmental > Terrestrial > Soil > Wetlands > Peat ... | reverse complement strand
TCGGCTCGATGATGGTGCGGGCGATCCAGGCCCGCGACTACCCCCTCGTGCAGGGCGGGGTCCTCCTGATCGCCACCACCTTCGTGGTCGTCAACCTGGTCGTGGACCTGCTCTACGCGGTCTTCGATCCTCGCATCCGCTACGAATGAGCCCGGTGGCCGACGTCGTCCGCATGTTCCGCAAGAGCGGCAGCGCCGTCTTCGGGCTCGGCCTCGTGCTCGTGCTCGGCGCCGCCGCGGTACTGGCGCCGCTGCTCGCCCCGCACGATCCCGACACGATCGACACCGCCCGCCGGCTGACCCGGCCGCTGACCGCGGGGCACCCGCTCGGTACCGACGAGTTCGGCCGCGACCTGCTGAGCCGCCTTCTCTTCGGGGCGCGCACGTCGCTGGTGGTCGGCCTCGCGGCCACCGCGTTGGCCGCCGCGCTGGGCTCGGTGTGTGGACTGCTCGCGGGCTTCGTCGGCCGCTGGGTGGATCAGCTCGTCATGCGCTCGATCGACACCCTCATGGCCTTCCCGTACTTCCTCCTCGCGGTCGCGATCATCGCGACCCTGGGGCCTGGGCTCGTCAACGGCATGCTGGCCGTCGCGATCGTGAACGTCCCGTTCTACGGGCGCATCGTGCGCGCCACCGTGCTCGCGGTGCGCGAGACCGACTACGTGGAGGCCGCGCGCGCCCTCGGCGTCTCCGAGCTGCGGCTCTCGCTCACCCACGTGCTGCGCAACTGCCTGGCCCCGCTCGTCGTGGCGGTCACCCTCAACGTGGGCGGCATGATCACCGCGCTGGCCGGCCTCTCGTTCCTCGGGCTCGGCGTCCAGCCGCCCACCTCGGACTGGGGCAGCATGCTCAGCAGCAGCCGGCAGTACATGAACGTGGCCCCGCATGTGGCGGCGCTGCCCGGGCTCGCGATCTTCCTCGCCGTGCTGGGCTTCAACCTGCTGGGCGACGGCCTCCGCGATGCGCTCGATCCGCGCCTCCGCTAGAATGCGACCGCGATGAGCGAGACGGACGCGGTGCGCGCGGAGGTCGACGCCCTCCTCGCGCTGGTGCGCGAGCGCTACGGGAGCCGGCTGACCGCGGAGGAGCTGGACGCGGTGCGCACCGGCATCACCGGCGTGGTGGAGGCCGCGCACGCGCTGCGGAAGGTATGGCTCGACAACGCCGATGAGCCGGGCCAGCCCTTCACCCCGTACCGGACGGACGGCTGATGGCCGAGGACGCCGTCTTCGTTCCGGTGCGGCGGCTCGCGGAGCTGATCCGGACCCGCCGACTCTCGCCGGTGGCGCTCGCCGAGACGTTCCTCGATCGGCTCGAGCGCCTGGGCCCGCGCTACAACGCGGTGGTGACCGTCACGCGCGCCCGCGCGCTCGAGCAGGCGCGCCGGGCCGAGCGCGAGATCGCGGCCGGCGACTACCGGGGGCCGCTCCACGGCATTCCCTACGGGGCCAAGGACCTGCTCGCCACCTCGGGCGGGATCCCGACCACGTGGGGCGCGGCGCCCTTCAAGGATCGCGTCTTCGATTTCGACGCGACCGTCGTCCGGAGGCTGGAGGAGGCGGGCGCGGTGCTCTGCGCCAAGCTGGCGATGGTGGAGCTGGCAGGCGGCATGGGCTACCGCCAGCCCAACGCGTCCTTCACCGGCCCGGGGATCAACCCGTGGAACCGCGACGCGTGGAGCGGGGGCTCGTCGAGCGGGTCCGGCTCCGCGGTTTCGGCCGGGCTCGTGCCCTTCGCGATCGGGTCGGAGACCTGGGGCTCCATCCTCTCGCCCGCCGGCAACTGCGGCGTCGCGGGCCTCCGGCCGACGTACGGCCGGGTGAGCCGGCACGGCGCGATGGCCCTCTGCTGGACGCTCGACAAGCTGGGTCCGCTCGCGCTGACCGCGGACGACTGCGGCCTGGTGCTCGAGGCGATCGCGGGGCCGGATCCCGCGGACCCCACCGCGGCCGACCGACCGTTCCGCTACGACGGTGACGGGCCCGTCGGCCGGCGCTTTCGCTTCGGCGTGCTCCGCGGGATCACCGACGGCTGCGAGGACACGGTGCGCGAGCGCTTCGAGCAGTCGCTCGAGACGCTCGGGGCGATCGGCACGCGCGAGGAGGTCACGCTGCCGAACCTGCCGTACGACGACGTCACGCGCACGATCCTCTTTGCGGAGGCGGCCAGCGCGTTCGAGGACCTGATCGAGAGCGGGCGCATCGCCGAGCTGACCGCGCCCGAGGATCACTATCTGCCCTACGTGCGCGACAGCGTCCTCGCCAAGGACTATCTCAAGGCCCTGCGGCTCCGCGGGGTGATGGCACGCGAGGCGGACCGCGTGCTGTCGCGGGTCGATGCGCTGGTGGCGCCGGGACGCCTGACGGTGGCCGCGATGCTCGGGACCGAGGTGCGCAGCGCCATCCGCGGGACCACGCGCGACGTGATGGGCGCGATCGGAAACGGAGCCGGCCTGCCCGCGGTCGCGGTGCCCAACGGCTTCGGCGCGCGTGGGCTGCCCACGAGCCTGCAGTTCATGGGGCGGGCGTGGGAGGAGAACACGATCCTCGCCGCCGCGCGCGCGTACCAGTCGCTGACCGACTGGCACGAGCGGCATCCCGCCGATCCGTAGAGACGGTACGGGGGAGAGGCCGTTTCCGGCCGCCTCTCCCCCGTGGCGGTTGGTTGTGGTCGAGCGACGCTACTTGGCGCGCCGGGCCAGGTCGTTCCGCAGATCCTGTCGATCGTCGCGCCGGTCTTCCTTGTCCTTGTGCAGGTCGCGCTCGTCGGCGCGGCGGTCGTGCCGGTCCTTGTGCAGGTCGCGCTCGTCGGCGCGGCGGTCCTTCAGCTCACCGCGGAGCTGGCCGCGGGTCTTCTGGAAGTTCTCCCGCGCGGCCTTGATCGCGTTCGGGTCGCCGGACTTGTAGGCGTCGCGCAGCTGCTGGCGCGCGTTCTGCACCGCCTGCCGGTCCTGGTGAACGTCCTGCGTGTCCTTGGCGATGTCCTGCTTGTCCGTCCGGATGTCGCGATCGTCCTGACGAATGTCCTGACGATCCTGGCGGATGTCGCGGTTGTCCTGCCGGAGGTCCTGGACGTCGTTGCGCACCGTCTGGCCCTGCGCGGGGAACGCCGCCGTCACGATCAAGGTGGCGCACGCGGCGCCCACGGTCCAGCCGATCATTGTCCTCATGGCCTTCTTCTCCTTTGCACGAGTAACGTAAGACTGAAGCCTGCAGGCCTAGAGACTGCAATGAGGCTGCCACCGGCCAAATCATTGAAAGATAAGCGGCAGTTTCAACGGTGAGCAGCGGACAGCTGACGGGGCCCGTCAGGCCGGGCACGGATTTGCGGCACGCGGCCGCGGGTGGGCGGGAGCTAGGCGGAGCGGCGCTTGTAGAGCTGGCGGGCCGTCTTCAGGTGGGTCATGGCGGCGGCCCGGCGCCCGAGCGAGTCGAGCAGGAGGCCCAGGTTGTAGTGCGCGTCGGCGAAGTCGGCGTCCGTGGCGAGCGCCTGGTGATACGACTGGACGGCCTCGACGGCGCGTCCCCTCTCCTCGAGCACCGCGGCCAGGTTGAAGTGCGCGATCGCGTCGCGCGGAGCGTGACGGAGGGCGGCGCGGTAGTGCTGCTCCGCGCGCTCGCGATCACCGGCCTGGTGGTAGAGGCGCCCCAGGTTCACGTGCGCGTCGGTGAGCGTGGGATCGAGGTCGATCGCCTGCACGTAGGCGTGCCGCGCCTCGTCGGGCGAGGCCGCGTCGAGCTCGCAGCCGAGATCGAACCACTCCGCGGCGGTGCGCGTCGGGCCCGGGCGTGCCGCCCCCGGCGCGGGCGCGGATCGCGCGCGCGTCGCCTCGGGCCCGGCCACGGTCTGGGCGTCGAAGTTGAAGAGGAACTGGCCGGAGTCGGGCTGCCAGCGGGCGGCGCCGTCCCAGGCGACGACGCGGCGGCCGTCGGCGTAGACCGTGACGCTCGAGAGGGCCCGGTCCTCCGGGAGCTGGCGCCGCAGCGAGGACAGTATGCGGTGGACCCGGCGCGCCGGAACGCGGGCGTCGAGCAGCCCGCGCGCGGTCTTGAGCAGCAGCAGATCCGGAAAGGACCAGGAAAGCCGTCGCCCGGAGCCGCGGCGCGGCGCGAGCAGGGCGGAGCGCGCGAGGGCTCGCACGCGTGAATCGGGCACGCCGAGGATCTTCGCCACCTCGTGGGTGGAGAAGTGCGTCATTTCCTGCCGGACTGGGCCTTCCTGTCCTTGTCGGCAGCCGCCGCGCGCTTCGGCGCGGCCTTCGCGGGAGGCTTCTTGGCCATCGGGGTTGCTGCGGGCTGGTCGGCGCCGGCGCCGCGCTTGGCCAGGCTCTGCTTGAGCGCGTCCATCAGATCGATCACCTGGGCCCGCTGCGCCTCGGGCGCCGCGGCGGTGATCTCCTTGCCCTCCACCTTGGAGTTCACGAGCTCGAGCACGCGAGCGCGGTACTCGTCCTCGTACTGCTCGGGTTTGAACTCGTCGTGCGACAGCTCGCCGATCAGGCGCTCGGCGAGGGAGAGCTCGCCTTCGCGGAGCTGGACCGACTTGCCCTTTTCGATCTCGCCGAAGTCGCGCACCTCGTCGGCGAAGTACATCGTGTGCAGCATGAGCCCGTCCTGGGAGGGCCGGATCAGCACCAGGCTCTCCTTGCCGCGCATCACGAACTTGGCGAGCGCGACCCGGTCGCTCTTGGCCATGGCGTCGGCGAGGAGCCGGTAGGGCTTCTCGCCGCCCTTGTCCGGACCGAGGTAGTAGGTCTTCTCGAAGTAGATCGGGTCGACCGAGGCGAGCGGCACGAACTCGGTGATGTCGATGACCTTGGAAGCCTCGCCCTCGAGCGACTTCAGCTCCTCGTCGCTGAAGCGTACGTACTGATCCTTCTGGAACTCGTAGCCCTTCACGAGCTGTCCGCGCTCCACGACCTCGTTGCACACCGGGCAGAAGGTCTGCTGCTTGATGCGGTTGCCGCACTTGGCGTGCAAGAGGTTGAAGCTGACGTTGCCCGACGAGGCCGCGGTGTACAGCTTCACCGGGATCGCGACGAGCCCGAAGGATATGGTGCCCGAGCCGATCGAATGCGCCGCCATGGCCGTGAGGCTTTGCACAGTACCACGCGCCCCGTTATGCTCCAAGCTTCGATGGCGACCTCACGTCGTGGTGGTGACCCGGACGGCAAGGGGCGAGGGGTTGTACACGACTCGGTCGCGGGCGAGCGCCCGCCGCAACTCGACACCTACCGGAAGAAGCGCGATCCCGACCGTACGCCGGAGCCGTTCGGCGGCCGTCCGCCCACCGGGGGGCGGCTCTTCGTGGTGCAGAAGCACGCCGCGCGTCGCCTCCACTACGACCTGCGCCTCGAGATGGACGGAGTCCTCAAGAGCTGGGCGGTCCCGAAGGGGCCGTCGCTCCATACGGAAGAGAAACGCCTGGCCGTGCACGTGGAGGATCACCCGATCGAGTACGGCGACTTCGAGGGCGTGATCCCGCCGGGCAACTACGGCGCCGGCGCGGTCATCGTGTGGGATCAGGGCTGGTATCGCTCCGCGAAACCCGAGGATCCGCTCGCGCAGCTCGCCCGCGGGCGCCTCGAGGTGGAGATCTTCGGCCACAAGATGCGGGGCCGCTGGACGCTCGCGCGGATGTCCGGCAAGGACCGCGACTGGCTGCTGCTGAAGAAGGCCGACGGCGCCGCGCAGCCGCCCGAGGCCGCCGAGCTGACGGAGCGGTACCCCCAATCGGTGATCTCGGGCCTCACCGTCGAAGAGATCGCCGACGTGCCCGGCCGCCTCGCCGCGATTCGCGCGCGGCTCGACGCGCTCGGGGCCCCGCGCGGCGAAGTGGACGCGGGCGCGCAGCCCTTCATGCTCGCCACCCTCGCGGAGCGCCCGTTCTCGGATCCGGCCTGGCTCTACGAGATCAAGTACGACGGCGTTCGCGTGCTGGCCTCGCGTGAGGGCGAGCGCGTCACGCTCTATGGACGGAGCGGCCAGGACACGACGTCCCGCTATCCCGAGATCGTGCGCGCGCTGCGCGCCCTGCCCGTGGAGCGCTTCGTGATCGACGGCGAGATCGTCGCGCTCGACGAGGCGGGCCGGCCGAGCTTCCAGCGGTTGCAGCCGCGCATGGCCCTGACCGACCCGCGCGAGGCCGCGCGGCTGGCCGTGCAGCGCCCCGCGATCGGGGTCTTCTTCGACTGCCTGATGCTGGACGACCGCGACCTCCGGCGGCTGCCCCTGATCGATCGCAAGGAATGCCTGCGCCTGCTCGTGCCGCGGCTCGGTCCCGCTCGCTACAGCGACCACGTCGTGGAGGAGGGCCGGGCCTTCTTCGACGCGGCCTCCGAGCAGCGCCTCGAGGGCATCGTGGCCAAGAAGGCGCGGAGCCTCTACACCGGCCGGCGATCGGGCGAGTGGATCAAGATCAAGTGCCAGCTGCGTCAGGAGTTCGTCATCGGCGGCTACACCGATCCGCAAGGCTCGCGAGGCCACTTCGGCGCGCTGCATATCGGTCTCTACGACGGGGCCCTCTACGACGGTCCGGCGAGCGCGCCGCGGCTGGTCTACGTCTCCAAGGTGGGGACGGGCTTCGACGAGGAGAAGCTCCGGACGATCGAGGCACAGCTCCGACCGCTCGCCCGCGAGCGCCCGCCCTTCGAGGCCGGCACGATCCCGACCGGACGGAGTCACCACTGGGTCGAGCCACGCCTGGTCTGCGAGGTCCGCTTCACCGACTGGACCGAGGACGGAGGGATCCGGCACCCGACCTTCATCGCGCTCCGCCCGGACAAGAAGCCGCTCGAGTGCCGGCGGGAGCCGGTGGAAGCGGTGCCGGTGGACGAGCCGGCGCCGCTCCCGTCCCTGGCCGCCTCGCCGCTCCCGGAGAGCCGCGAGACGAAGATCACGAACGCGGGGAAGATCTTCTGGCCGGCGGAGGGCTACACCAAGGGCGATCTGATCGCCTACTACGAGGGCGTGGCGTCCCTGATGCTGCCGTACCTGCAGGACCGACCGCTCGTGCTCACGCGGTTCCCCGACGGCATCACCGGGAAGTCCTTCTACCAGAAGGACGCGCCCGACTTCGCGCCCCGCTGGGTGCGCACCGAGCGGATCTACTCGCGGGACACCGAGCGGGACATCGCCTACCTCGTGGTCGACGACGTGGAGATGCTGCGCTACGTGGCCAACAGCGGGGCGATCCCGCTACACCTCTGGGCCTCGCGGATCCCGTCACTGGAGCGGCCGGACTGGCTCGTGCTCGACCTCGATCCGAAGGGCGCCCCGTTCACCGACGTGGTCCGGGTCGCGCTCGCGCTGCGGGGCATCCTGGAGGAGCTCGAGCTGCCGAGCTACGCGAAGACCTCCGGCGCCACGGGGCTCCACATCTTGGTACCGCTGGGCGCGCGCTACACCTACGAGCAGGCGCGGACCTTCGCCCGCCTGCTCGCCATGCTCGGCGTGGAGGCGCTGCCGGAGATCTCGACGGTCGCGCGGCCGCTCCGGGCCCGGGGCGGCAAGGTCTACATCGACTTCGGGCAGAACGGCCACGGCCAGACCATCGTGGCACCCTACTCGCTGCGGCCACTGCCCGGAGCGCCCGCGTCCTGTCCGATCGAGTGGCGCGAGGTCACGCCGCGCCTCGATCCCGCTCGCTTCAACATCAAGACGATCGCGGCGCGGTTCGAGAAGATGGCCGATCCGCTGCTGCCGGTACTGGGCCCGGGCGTCGACATCGGCGCCGCCCTGGAGCGGGTTCAGTCCCGGCTCACCGCCGGAGGATCGCCTCGAGCTGCCGGGCGAACGCGGGGCCGGTCCCGGCCTCCTCGTGCTTGAAGTAGACGAACGTATCGCGCCACCGGTCGCTCATGCCCTCGATGGTCTCCGCCCACTCGGCGAGATCCGCCTCCCGGTAACCCTGGTCGCGGAGCCGCAGGTAGCCCCAGTCGGCGGTGGGCTCGACGGGCGTCGTGGCCTCCTCGGTGTCCGCGATGCAGAGCGCGGCGTTGCCGGCGCGCAGCCGCTCGTACACGTCGTCCGACAGCCAGGTCTCGTGGCGGAACTCGAACGCGCAGCGCAGGCCCGCCGGCAGCTGGTCCAGGAGCCCGCCGAGGCGGGCCAGGTCTTTCTTGAAGTTGGGCGGGAGCTGGAAGAGCACGGTGCCGAGCTTGCCGCCGAGCCCCGCGGCGGTGTCGAGGAAGTAGCGGAGCGGATCGCCGATCTCGCGCAGCCGCGCAATGTGGGTGATGCGCTGTGGTGCCTTGAGCGTGAAGGAGAAGTCGGCCGGGGTCTCCGCCACCCAGCCCGCCACCGTCTTGGCGTTGGGCATGCGGTAGAAGGTGTAGTTGATCTCGACGGTGGAGAAGCGCTCCGCGTAGTAGGGAAGCATCTCGCCGGTGGGGAACTTCTCCGGGTAGAAGCTGCCCCGCCACTCGGGATAGTTGTAGCCGGAGGTGCCGATCCGGATCATGACGCGTCCACGCCCATGATACCGGAGGCCAGACGGTGCAGCGCGATCCCGCACGCGGTTGCCACGTTGAGCGAGTCCGCGCCCGGCGACATGACGATGCGCGCGCGCAGGTCCGCCGCGGCCAGCGTCTCCGGGCGGAGGCCCGATCCCTCCGAGCCCACGAGGACGGCGAGCCGCCTCGGCAGGGGCCGCCGGGCCACCGCGACGACGTCCTCGGCACCCGGATCCGGCGTCAGCGCCACCACGGCGTAGCCGGCCTCGCGCAGCGCGACGATCGCGTCCGGCGATTCGATCCGGGCGAACGGCATCGTGAGCGTGGCGCCCATGGCCACGCGGATCGTCTTGCGGTAGAGCGGGTCGGCAGAGCCCGCGGAGAGCAGCACGCCCGCGGCGCCGAAGGCGGACGCGTTGCGGAAGAGGGCTCCCACGTTGTCCGGATCGGCCACGTCCTCGAGGCCGAGGAGAAGACGTGGCCCGTCGAGGACGATGAGCCGGGCCGCCTCGATGGGCCGGCTCCGCTCACCCAGGGCCAGGCAGCCGCGGTGGAAGTCGAACCCCACGATGCTGCGGAGCACGGTCGGCGACGCCACGAGCACCGGCGTGCCCGGTCTGGCCCGCAGCGCGTCGTCCAGGTCCGAGCGGGCCCGCGCGGTGACGAGCACGGAGCGCACGGGATAGGTGGAGGAGACGAGGAGTCGCCGGACCACGTGGCGCCCCTCGCAGAGGAAGGTGTTCGGGTCGGCCGTCGCGCCGCCCGCCGTCACCGCGCGGTAGGCCGCGACGCGCGGATCGTCCGCGTCCTCGATCAGCACCGCCGCATGCTGGCACGGGCCCGAGGGCTAGACAACCAGCAGGCGGTCGGTGGCTCTACGCGCGCCCGCTACTGGAGCGGCTCGTGGTACATGGCGATGCTGGTCACCCACTCCGGCATCGGCAGATCAGCGGGGCGGGGTAGGTCGAAGCGCACGCGGCTCAGCGCGAACGCGGGCAGCGCGACGTGCTCCATGCAGCGCAGGCAGTAGAAATCGAACTCGAGCTGTGCCCGGCGGCCCTGGAACTCGAGCGGCTGCTTGCACACACCGTGATATAGCTCGCCGTCCGGGCTCGCGTAGACCGTCGCCAGCGGTGACTTGGCGATCTCGGCGGCCAGGAGCGAGTCGGGGTGGCGCCGGCTGATACCGGTGCTACCCTTGGGCCGGCCGCGACGGCGCCGGACCTCGGGAGGATGTGGCTCGGTCATGTGCTGTCGGGCGGCGGCTTCGCGGGGGCCGTGTACGCGATCTCGATTTCTCATGCAAGGCCCTCGGAGCAAGAGGCGTTCCACAGTTGACACTGGCACAAAGGCGTTGATTATCGAGTGGTTGGATGGCGGCGGCGACGGTCCGGAGGCCCTCAGTGACTACAAAATTTGGCGGTGGGCCGCCAGGGGTTGTCAACCTGCGAACAGGGGGTGGCCAGATGCTCGGAATCGTGGCGACGATCAAGGTGAAGCCGGGGATGGAGCAGCAGTTCGAGACGGTGGCCAAGGAGCTGGTGGCCAAGGTCAACGCCAACGAGCCGGGCTGCCGGCTCTACGCCCTGCACCGCGCGGAGGCGCCCCAGACGTACGTGTTCATGGAGCGCTACGCTGACCAGGCGGCGGTGGAGGCCCACCGCGGGACCGACTACTTCAAGGCCCTGGGTCGAAAGATGGGCGAGTTCATGGACGGGCGCCCCGAGGTGCTGCGCCTGAAGGAGGTCGAGTAGCGTTCAGCCGCCGGCGAGCTTGACGGTGTAGCCGAGCGCGCGCAGCCACTGGGCGAGCCGCTCGCGGTGATCGCCCTGGATCTCGAGCACACCGTCCTTGTTGGTGCCGCCGGCCCCGCAGAGCCGCTTCAGCTCGGAGAGACGGACGTCGAGCGCCGTGCCCCGCTCGGGCAGACCGTGGATGACCGTGACGGTCTTGCCGCCGCGGCCGCCACGGTCGCGGAAGAGCCGGACGACGCCGTCGCGCGGGACGGTCTGGGCCACCGCGGTAATCTAGCAGAACACGGAGGAGCCTCGTGAAGATCACCGACGTCACCGTGACGTTGTTCGCCTGGGAGAACATCCCCGCCACCACGTACGGCCGGCACACCGGAAAGTTCGGTGGCAAGAGCCAGCTCGGCCTGCTGACGCTGCGCACCGACGAGGGCGCGGAGGGTCACGCGTTCCTGGGCTCGGCGAGCCGGGGCGCGCAGTACGACGCCGAGTCGCTGATCATCGCGCTCAAGCCGCTCGTGATGGACCAGGATCCGCTGGAGCGCGAACGCCTCTACCAGACGCTGCTCTCGCGCAATCGGCAGACCACGTGGCGCGCGATCGGCGCGGTCGACGTGGCGCTCTGGGATCTCGCGGGCAAGCTGGCGGGTCTGCCGATCCACCGGCTGCTGGGCACGTATCGCGAGCGGCTGCCCGCCTATGCGAGCTCGGCGGTGCTGCCGTCCAAGCAGGCCTACGCCGAGGAGGCGGCGCGGTTCAAGGCCGAGGGCTGGACCGCGTACAAGATCCACCCGCCCACCGATCCGCGCGTCGACATCGAGATCTGCGAGTCGGTGCGCGGGATGGTGGGCGACGCCTTCACGCTCATGCTCGACTCGACCTGGGCCTACGACTATCCGGCCGCGATCCGGGTCGGCCGCGCCATCGAGCGCCTCGGCTACTACTGGTACGAGGACCCGCTGGCCGACGACGATCTCTACAACTACGTCAAGCTGAAGCAGCATCTCTCGATCCCGATCCTGGCCACCGAGTACGCGCCTGGCGGGTTCACCGCGTACGCGCCGTGGCTGGTGGCGCGGGCGACCGACTTCCTGCGCGGCGACGTGGCGGTGAAGGGCGGCATCTCCGCGCTGGTGAAAGCGGCGCACCTGGCCGAGGGCTTCCACATGAACTTCGAGATCCACCACGGGGGCAACTCGCTCAACAACGTGGCGAACCTCCACGTGGCGATGGCGATCCGCAACTGCGAGTTCTTCGAGGTGCTGCTGCCCGCAGAGGCGCAGAAGTACGGCCTCGTGCAGGACATCGAGGTCGACTCCCACGGCATGGTCCGCGCGCCCACCGCACCTGGCCTGGGCGCGCAGATCGACTTCGACCTGATCGAGCGGACGAAGCTCGCGGTCCTTCGCTAGCCGCGCCCGCGGCCCGGCTCGGCGGGGAGTCCGGCCACCACCGCGGTGAGCGCGGCGGCGGCCCGGCTCAGCGCGGCGGGCTCGAGCGTGTCGAGGGTGTCGCCGCTCGTGTGATAGGTGTGGAAGGGCGGTGGTCGGTGGATCAGGCTCCGGAACGTCGACCGCACCGGGCTCAGTACGAAGCGCCGGAGCGTGTCGGCGTGGGCCATCGGCACCATCGTGAATCCGTAGGCCGGCACGCCGGCCGCCGCGAACGCGCGGTGGTCGCTGCCGAACACCGGGATTCGCCCCACCACGTGGTGACCCGCGTCGCGCCCTAGCCCGGCCGCCTCCAGCGCGGCGGTGACCCGGGTGAGGAAGTCGGATGGCTCGCCCGCGACCCAGAGCGCGACCGCGTCGCCGATCCCGCACAGCTCCAGGCTCAGCACCCCCACGACGCCGTCGAGTGGCGTGTCCTCCACGTAGGCGCGCGCGCCCAGGTAGTCGATCTCCTCGGCGGCGGTGAAGAGCAGGCGCACCCGCCAGCCGGGCGGGATCCGGGCCGGCAGGCGGGGGATCAGGTGAAGCAGGATCCCCACCGCCGCCGCGTTGTCGTTGGCGCCCGGACTACCCGGAACCGCGTCGTGGTGCGCGCACAGCACGAGGACGCGGTCGCCCAGGCCGAGCTCGACCGCGTAGGTCTCGCCGTGACCCTCCGAGCGCTGGAACGGCAGCCGGGAGAACGCGATACCGCGATGCTGGAAGTAGCAGGGCAGCGCGGCCTCGCGAGCCGCGTTGTCACGGCCGGTCAGCAGTCGGGTCAGCGCGAGCGGGTCGTCCGCGCCGGCCAGCACCTCGTCGAGCGCCGTCGGCGGGGCGATCGGTCCGCCGGGGCGGCGGGAGACCAGCCGCCCCAGCGTCCGCAGCAGCACTCGACGCAGCCGAAGGGCCGCGCTCAGTTGAAGACGACGACGCCGCGGGCCACCTGGCCGGTCCGCAGCGCGGTGAAGCCCTCGTTGATCTCCTCGAGCTTGTAGGTGCGGCTGACCAGCTCGTCGAGCTTGAGCCGGCCGTCGAGATAGAGGTCCACCAGCTTCGGGAAGTCGATGTCGGGTCGCACCGACCCGTACATCGTGCCCTTGATGGCCTTCTCCTGCAGCGCCATGTTGTAGGGCGTGATCGGGGCGCGCACGTTCAGGGCGGCCATGCCCACGATCACCGCGAGGCCGCCCGGCCGGATCGCCTCGACGATCTGCAGCGTGGTGGCCTCGCCGCCGATGGCGTCGAAGGCGTAGTCGACGCCGCGGCCTTGGGTGAGCTCGCGGACCCGGTCCACCACGTTCTCCGCCTTGGCGTTGATGGTGTGGGTGGCGCCGAACTCCTTCGCGTAGCGCAGCTTGCTGTCGAGCAGATCGGCGGCCGCGATGATGCCGGCGCCCGCCAGTCGCGCGCCCTGCACCACGTTGAGCCCGACGCCGCCGCAGCCGATCACCAGGACGGAGGCGCCCGCCTCGACCTCCGCACAGCGCGTGACCGCGCCGACGCCGGTGGGCACGCAGCAACCGACGAGGGCGGCCTGTGGCCACGGCATCTCCTTGCGGATCGGCACCAACATCTCGGCCGGGCACACCACCTTCTCCGAGAAGGTTCCGATGCGCGCCATCTGGTGGATGTCCATCCCGTCGCGCTTGAGGCGGTACGTGCCGTCGAGCATGCCCCAGCGCGGCGAGGCGTGCCCGTCGCAGAGGATGGAGCGCCCGATCGAGCAGAAGAAGCAACGGCCGCAGTGCGGGCGGAACGAGAAGATGACGTGATCGCCGGGCTTCACGGTCGTCACGCCGACGCCCACCTCCTCGACGATCCCGGCCGCCTCGTGGCCCAGGACCATCGGCAAGGGCGGGGTCCAGTCCCCGTTCATGATGTGCCAGTCGCTGTGGCAGATGCCGGCGGCCTTGACCTTGACGCGCGCTTCGCCCGCCCGGGGGCCTTCCTGCACCAGATCGACCACCTCGAGCGGCGTGTTGGCCTTGTAGAGGACGGCTGCTTTCACGGGAGCCTCCTTGTTGAAGTCGTCGGAATCGCCGTCACGTCCACCTTCACGTCGGTCGCGACCGCGACCGTGCGGTAGAGCGGTCACCGCTCACGCCAGGTCGCGACCAGAGCCTCCGCGCCGGCCTGGTCCACCCCCCGCAGCTCGAACTTCACGTTGATGGACTGGAACCGGTTCGGCGCCGCGTCGCTCCGCACACCCTCGATCACCACTTCCATGCTCGCCAGCGGCACCCCGGTGTCGTGCGCGTGCTTCTCGATGAGCGTGACGCCGCACGAGGAGATGCCGGCGAGGAAGGCCTCGCCGTTGGTGATCGCCTCGTTCGGCCCGGAGGGCGAGTCGAGGACGAAGTGCTGCTGGCGGGCGTGGTTGAGCGAGCGTCCGAGCACGCCGCTCGAGCCGGACCGCACCGTGTCGATCTTGACGCCGTCGGCCATGCGCTCCTCCCGGGAGGGATTGCGCGCCGATGATGCGGCGGGGCGGGGGTCCTGTCAAGCAAGGTATGATCGGGCGCCTATGGCATCACCGGGGCCCGGGCTGCGCTGGTCGCACGTCTTCTTCCTCCTCTCCACGTGGGTGGTGGTGTCGTTCCTGTCGCTCACCGTGGTGGGAGTGGCCTGGACCACCCGGCTCAAGCCGCAGGCGCTCGCCGACTCGCGAGCCCAGCGCCAGGAGATCGTGGCGATCCTCGCGCGCCTGGCCGACGCGCAGGTGCGCGACAAGCTCGACGCGCTGGGGCCGGTCGCGGCCTACCTGGCACAGAGCTGGGCATCGCACGAGCCGCGCGCGCTCCAGCGCGAGATCGACGGCGTGCGCGAGATGCTGCAGATGCCCACGCTGTTCGTGGTCTCTCCCGACGGCCGCCCCCTGGCGTTCTCCCCGCTCACCGCGCCCGACGGCAGCTCCAACCTGGATCTGCGCTACCACGACCGGCCGCTCCTCCAGCAGGCAATCCAGACGCAGCGGCCGGCGGTCTCCGGCATCGTCTTCGGGCGGGCCACGCGCGACTTCATCGTCGGGACGGCCGTCCCGATCCGCATGGACCAGCAAGCCGTCGCGTACCTGCTCGGCAGCATCCGCCTGCAGGGCTCGATCGCGGCCATCGAGCAGGCCGCGGCGGGCCCCGGCGGCTGGCTCGTGATGATCGACGCCGATCGGCAGGCGATCTTCCTCGATCCGAAGACACGACAGGTCACCCAGCAGGACTGGACGCACCATCCGGTCGTCGAGGAGCTCGGGCAGCGCGAGAGCGATGGCATCGTGGGCATGGACCAGGACGAGTGGCTCGTGACCCAGGCGGTGATGCCCACGTTGCGCGTGAACCTGGTCTACGCGGCGTCTGTCCGTCAGATCCTCGAGGGCCAGCGGACCGTGCTATTGACCCTGGTCGCCACCCTGCTCGCCTCCGTTGGCATGAGCCTGGCCGTCAGCACCGTGGTCGCGGTCCGGTTCGTCCGCGAGCAGCATGCCGCGGCGACCGGCAAAACCGTCGAGCTGGCCCAGGGTTAGAGCGATGGCTGGGTCGTCCGTTTCACGCCCGACCCCCTCCGGGGTCTCAACGGGCAGGGTGATGGCAGAGGATGCGTTCGAGGCGGTGGTGGCAGCCCACCACGCGGAGATACGGCGCTACTTGCTGCGGATCACGGCGCGCGCCAGCGACGCCGACGATCTCTCGCAGGAGACCTTTCTGCGCGCGTTCCGGGCCTACCGCGCGCTGCCGCCCGGAGCGAACGTGCGCGCGTGGCTGTTCACGATCGCGACCAATCTCGGGCGCAATCACTTCCGGGGCCTGTCGCGGCGGCGGCGGGCCTACGCCCTGGTCGCGCAGGGCGCGACGGAGGGAGCCCCCGAGCGGGCCGACGGGCGGGTGGTGGCGGGCGAGGCGCGGGAGCGGCTCGAGCAGGTGATCGGCACGCTTCCCGAGAAGCAAAGGGTGGCCTTCATCATGCGGAAGATGCACGAGCTGGAGTACACGGAGATCGGCGCGAGCTTGCGCTGCTCGGAGGAGAGCGCGCGCGCCCACGTCTTCCAGGCGCTCCGGAAGATCCGGCGGGGCCTCGAGGGACATCTATGAGCGCACGGCGTTCCGTCTGCGACGAGATCGAGCCCGACCTCCTGGCGGTGGCCACCGGCGAAGCGAGCGCGGGCGCGATCGAGCGCGTGGACGGGCACGTCGCGACCTGCCGGTCCTGCCGTGACGAGCTCGGGCACTACCGGGCCGTCGATGGAATGGTGGGGCGCCTGCGCACGATACCGCTCCCGGGAGACGACGGCACGCTGGCGCGGGCCGAGCTCATGTCGCGGTTGAGCGATCTGCGCGCTCGCCTGGTCGGGTACGGGATCTTCCCGTCGCCGCTCGGTCGGGTGCTCATCGCGCGCTCGGAGCACGGCGTGGCGCTGGTGCAATACCTCCACGAGGCTGGCCCCCCGTCGCGTGACGTCCGCCGCCTGCTCGGTGAGGACGCGGTCCTGGACCAGAGCGGGGTCGAGTCGCTGAGCGCGGAGCTGATCGAGTATCTCGAGGGCCGGCGCGCACGCCTCGACTGGCCGCTCGACCTGAGCCGCATGCGGAGCGAATTCCAGCGGCGCGTGCTCGAGGCCACCGCGGCGCTGCCCTACGGAGCCGTCGCGTCGTACGCGGGGATCGCCGCGCGCATCGGGGCGCCCTCCGCGGCACGGCCGGTGGCGCAGGCGCTGCGCTGGAATCCGCTGCCGATCGTGATCCCGTGCCATCGGGTGATCGGGAGCGACGGCGCGCTGGTCGGATACGCGGGCAAGCACGTGGAGCTCAAGCAGCGCCTGCTCGCGGTGGAGGGCGTGAAGACCGTCACGGCCCGGCACGACTTCAAGGTGCGCCGCGAGGCGATGTACACGCTGATGAACGGCGAGCGCGAGTACTGCGTGCCCACCTGCGGCTCGCTTGCCTCCCAGCCCCTGTCCGTGCTCACGCTGTTCGGCACGCGCGAGCGCGCCGAGGCCGCCGGCTTCGCGCCCTGCTCGAGCTGCCGCCCGGACCTGCATCCGCTTGTCGCGTAGTCCGGCCTCCACCGGGCCCTCCTCTCGTCGTTTCACGGTGACCCGACCGCGGGGTCTCAACCCGTGAACGAGGCGGAGACGACACAAGGAGGGCACGATGAACCTGCTAGGCGACATCACGATGCTGGCGGCGCTGCTCCCGTTCTTGACCATCGGCGCGCTGGTGTGGATGGTGGACCGTCGCGCTCGGCGCCGGGACGCCGGCGTCGCCCGGCAGATCGCGCTCACCGACGCGATCCATCGCGAGCTGGGCGGAGCCGCGGCGCCGACCGTGCGGATCGGCGCGGCGGGGGAGTGGATCGTCTCGATGCGCCTGCCCTTGCACCACGAGCGGCTGGTCGGGACCGTCACCCGCATCACGCTCGATCTCTTCCGGCGGCTCGACCGGCGGGAGTCGCCACGAGTGCGGATCGTGCTCATGCCCTTGGAGCCTCGGGCGGCGCGTCCGACGATCGTGGTCGCACCCGATCCCCGTTCCGCTGGAGGGCTCAGCCGGGCCGCGTGAGGGAGCGCGTGATGGACTTCGGGGTGTACGTCACCGAGAAGATGGCGGCGTGTCGGCTCGCCGATCTCCGGGCGGAGAGCCGGCAGATGCTGCTACTCCAGTCGGCGCGCCCCTACCGACGCACCGTTCGATACGAGCTCGGCGCTGCCCTGATCCGCGTCGGTCGCTGGCTGGCCGCGGAGGGTCGGGCGAGGCCGAATGCCGGGGTGCGAGTCGCGCGCTGAGGTAGTATGCTTGCCGCAGGCCAGAGGAGGGCCCGGGCCATGGCGGCGATGACCTACGATCGGCGTGAGCAGGACCTCGGCAACATCCTGCTGCTGGAGCACGTGAACGTGCGCATTCCGGACCAGCAAGCGGGGACGCTCTTCTACATCGCGGGGCTCGGGCTGACGCGCGATCCCTATCTGATGGTGAGCGTCGAGAACATGTGGGCCAACGCGGGGCAGACGCAGTTCCACCTGCCCACCGCGAAGCCCCAGGTGGTGCAGGGGCACGTCGAGCTGGTGGTTCCCGATCTCGAGGCGCTGACTCGCCGACTCGCGTCGGTTCGCGAGGCCCTGGCCGCGACCAAGTTCGCCTACGAGGTCCGCGACAAGCACGTCGCGGTCACCTGCCCGTGGGGCAATCAGTTCCGGTGCGTCGGCCCCGGTCCGGAATGGGGCGACATGACGCTCGGGATCGGCCGCGTCGAGGTGCCGGTCGCCCGCGGGGCGGCCCCCGGTATCGCGCGCTTCTACCAGCAGGCGCTGCGCGCCACCGCGACGGTGAACCAGGGCGACACGGGCGCGGCCGCGCACGTGAGCGTGGGGCATCACCAGGAGGTGGTGTTCCGCGAGACCGACGGACCGATCGTGCCCTACGACGGCCACCACATCGCGATCTACATCTCGGATTTCTCCGGGCCACACGACTGGCTCGTGAAGCGCAACCTCGTCACCGAGGAGAGCAATCCCTACCAGTACCGATTCCAGGTGATCGTGGATCCCGACAGCGGCAAGCAGCTGTCCGAGCTGGAGCACGAAGTGCGCTGCGCGACCCATCCCATGTACATGCGCCCGCTGGTCAACCGCAACGCGGCTCAGCGCCAGGCCACTTACGTGCGCGGTCGCGATGCCTTCGTACCCGGAGTCCTCTAGCCGGAGGAGGGACGACGATGCTGACCGATCGCTACGTCAAGGGTGTGCTCACCGTGATCGCCGTGGCCTTGCTGGCGATCGCGGCCAACCTGTGGCTCGCGCAGCTCCGGCCGACCGCCGCGGTGGCCGAGACCCCGGCGAAGTACGAGATCAGCGTCCCGAAGGCGTGGGGCAAGCTGGTGGGCTTCTCAAACAACAACCTGCTCCTCGAGGGCAGTGACGGAATGCTACGTATCGTGGACGTGGAAGGTCGTGAGCCGGAGTATCCCAAGATCAAGACCCAGATCCGGTGGCGTTAAGCTTCGACCCGCCGAGCGCCGCCGGCTGAACACGGGGCGCATCCCCCGCCGGGGATGAGGGGGATGCGCCCCCGGTTCGTTCTGCCCCCCAGTGCGGCGCTGCTCGCGCTGCTCTCGCTGCTGTCGCTCCCCGCCCGGGCCGACTTCGAAGATGGCCGTCGCGCCTACGATACAGCCGACTACGCCACCGCCTACCGCGAGTGGCGGCCGCTCGCCGAGGGGGGCAACTCGTCCGCTCAGTTCCTGATCGGCTTCATGCTCGAGCGCGGCCAGGGTGTGGCCGCCAATTCCGGTGAGGCGCTCGTCTGGTACCGCCGCGCCGCGCAGCAGGGGGACGTCCACGCGCAGTTCCGTCTGGGCTTCCTCTACGCGTACGGCCGCGGCGTCCCCCGCGACGACGGGCTGGCGACCGTGTGGTTCGGACGCGCCGCCGCCCAGGGCAACGAGGCCGCGCGAGCTGCTCTCGACGACCTGCGCAAGCAGGGTCGGCTCGTGGCCAATCCGCCGACACCGCCGGCCGAGGAACCCTCACCGACGCCCGCAGCGGGCCAGAGCCCGGCCCCGGCGGAACCGAGCCAGCCAGCGGCGGCAGCCAGCGAACCTGCTCCGACACCCGCCCCGGCGGCGCCCGAGCCTGCGGCTGCGACGCCGGCCCCTGCGGTGGCGGCGGCGCCAGAGGCGCAGTCGAGCCCGCCGGTCGAGAACGCGCGTGAGCCCGAGGCCTCGCGTCAGACCGCGCCGGCTCCCGAGGTCGCGGCCAGCTCGCCGGCGCCGCAGTCGGCCGAGCCCGCCAATGCTCCGGCTCCCGCTCCGCAGGTCCAGGCCGAGCCAGCCCCGCCGCCCAGCCCTGCGCCCGTGGTCGATCCCCAGCCCGCCGGACCGGTCAGCCCACCGGTCGCGGCGACCACCCCCGCGCCCGAGACCGTAGCGCCTCCGCCGACCGCGCCTGTCGAGCCGCAGCCCGCCGCCGTGCCCCCGCCAGCTGCGACTGTCGCGCCACCGTCCTCCGCCGCGCCCTCGCCTGCGGGTTCCGCGCCGCCGCCTGGCGTGGCTGCACCTACCGCCGCCCCTGCCGAGCCACCCCCACCCGCCGTGGCCGCGCCATCACCTGCTGCCGAGGCAGCACCGGCAGCTGCGGTTCCTCCGCTCGCCGCGGCCGTGGCTCCGCCCGCAGTCCCCACGCCGGTGGCCCCACCGGAGAAGCCGGTCGAGCTTGCGGCGAAGGGCGACGCCGAGCGCTCACGTGCTCCGGAACCGCCACCGCGCTTGCCGGAGCCAGCGGCCCCCACGCCCACGCAAGCGCCCGAGCCTCCGGTGGCCAAGACGCCCGGGCCCACAGTCTCGGTGAGCGCTCCGAAGCCCGTCGAGCCAACGCCCGATCCGGCAGCCGGTTCCGCGGCGGCCAGCACCGCGGGCGGTGCCGCGGTACCGCCCGAGGTCACGATCGCGCCGCGTGAGCTGCCGAGTGCGCCGGCCGAAGGCGGTGGCAACGCGGCCCGCGAGGTCCCGTCGCTCCGCCGAGCCGCCGAGCACGGGTCGGCGGGTGCCCAGTACCAGCTCGCGATCCGGTACGCCAACGGTGACGGCGTGCCGCAGGACTCCGAGGAAGCCGTGCGGTGGTATCGCCGGGCCGCCGAGCAGGGTCTCGCGCCCGCGCAGTACCAGCTGGGTCTCCGTTACGCCAATGGCGACGGGGTCACGAAGGATTTCGCAGCGGCGGTGAGCTGGTATCGGCGCGCGGCCCAGCAGGGCGTGGCCTTCGCCCAGTTCAATCTGGGCGTCCGGTACGCCAACGGCCAGGGCGTCGATCGGGACGTGGTGCTCGCCTACGTCTGGTTCAGCCTGGCCGCGCAGGGGCTGCTGGGCGAGGAAGCCGACGTCGCCCATCGCGCGCGCGACTCGATCAGGAACACGCTCTCCCCGGAGCAGCTGACGCGGGGAGACCGGATGGTGGCGGCGTGGAAACCCACCGCGGAGAAGCCCGGGGGCGTGCGGTCACGCACGAACTGATCCCGAGCGGGTCCGGCGCGGCTACGCCGCGAAGACGATGTCTTGTGCGCCTTCCCAGCAGAGCAGGCGTCCCACCTCGGGAAGCTGGTCGCGACCGCTCACGATCGTGAGGAAGTGGTTGCCGGCGAGCGGGCCCATCTTGCTCGCGAAGCGCGTGGGCCCGTACGGGAAGAGGATCTCGGTCTCGCTGATTCCCGCCGGGTAGAAGAGGATCGCGCCGGGCGCCGGCTCACCGGTCGTGTTCTCGGGCGCGACGCCCAGATCCAGATCGCCCAGGGGAACCCAGCCGGCCTCGCCGCTCCAGCGCGCCTGGATGATGCGTTGCCGGTAGGGCAGCAGCTCTCGGAAGGCCGCACACGTCCGAGGGGCGGCCGCTTCTTCCCAGCGCGCGGTGAACGCGAGCGGGCCGAGCCGGATGTGGAGCGTGCCGGACATCGAGGGCGCGGCTCCTGGCCGCGTCAGCGGCGGCGGGCCTTGCGAGCGGGCGCGCGGCCGGCGCGGGCTGGTCGGCGTCGCTTGACGCCCTTGCGCTCGGGCAGCACCGCCACCGCTTCCATCTCGATCAGCAAGTCGGGGCGGACGAACTGGGAGATCTCGATGAGGGTGCTGGCGGGCCGGCTCGCGCCGAAGTACTCCTTCCGCACGGTGTTGACCGCCTCGCGGTGGGCGACGTTCTTGAGATAGACGGTTACCTTGCAGACGTCCGCGAAGGTGGCGCCGGCGGCGGCCAGGCAGCGCTTGATGTTCTCGTGGACCTGGCGCGTCTGCGCCACGATGTCGCTTCCGCCCACGGTGCGCCCGTGGTCGTCGCTGGCCACGCAGCCGGAGACGAAGACGAGCCGCCCGGCCCGGACCACGTGGACGAAGTGGCTGATGGGCTCGGGCATGCCCGGGACCCAGATCTCCTCCCGATGAGCGGCGTTGGCCATCGTGCTCTCCTCTCGCGACGGCGAGGTGACGCGCAGGGGTGACGTCGCGCGGCGATTATTCTCCGGAGGGCGTGGAGGGTCAAGCCGTGTCCACTCCCGGCGACGAGCGTGACGGCGGGTGTCAGCCACGCGGCGCGGCGGTGAGCCAAGTCCCGATTCTTTCGAGTGGCGCACCCCCGGGTTCGGTGGTCCAACTCTTGCTCGTCCCGGTCGGCATGATCATCAGACTCGCGACGGCCTGGCTCACCTCGCTCCTTCTCCTGGCGCTCACCGCGACCCCGCTCCACCCCCAGACGCTCGACCCCGCCTCCACGGAGGCCCTGGCGGCCACGCTCAAGATGCTGGCCGATCCAGCGATGCGGAGTCAGGTGATCGGCAGCAGCCCCGCGGCGGCGGAAGCCGACCGGAAGGTTCAGGACCTGGCCGGGGCCAAGCTGGCCCCGGAGGTCTACGGCCTCGCGGCCGAGGTGTTCTCCGACCTGGTGCAGAGCTCGGGTGGTGATCCCAAGCGCATGAGCGAGGCCCTCGACCTGGCCAAGTCGGATCCGGCCGGCTTCGCCGCGATGCTGAGGCCCGAGACGCTGGAGCGCCTGCGCGCGCTGTCGGTCAAGATCTCGGACTCCCAGCGCTGACGCGATGGACCAGCAGATCAGCCTCCTGAAGGGTCGGATGGCGGAGGCGCTGGTCGAGGGGATATTCAGACGCGCGCGCTACACGGTGGCTCGGGTAGGACGGGAGAGCCAGATCCCGGCCGTGATGCGGATCGGCCGGACCGAGTTCACGCCGGACTTCGTGGTGTGGCGAGCCCTGGATGAGCCGAGCCTCGGTCACCATTCCTACCGGCTCGTCGCGATCGAGGTGAAGTATCGCGCGGCCCTCGACGACTACCTTCGGTCCGAGTCGCTCGCGCACTCGCCGGAGATCGGGCGGCAGTGGCCCGAGCTCTACGAGATCGTCGTGACCGACCGCCCCGCGCCCGGCTGCTCGTGTTTCCAGGCGGTGCACGTCTCGAGCTGCGTGGACCGGAGCGCACCGGCCTCGATCGACCTGCACCTGGTGGCAGGGCTCGACATCTACCGGAAGACGGTCGAGGAGTACGAGCAGCTGGTCAGGCGGATCTTCCCGATCCTAGGCTCACGCCCCGACGCTGCCGATGGTGGGCGCAAGCCGGGGGCGTGGATGCCGGGCCGTGAGGGACATCGCCACCGGCGGCCGCGAGGGGCCGCTCCTCATGGTCACCGTGCGTCGGCCACCAGCGAGCAGCGGCAGGGCGCCAGCGAGTAGCGCAGGCCCGAGGTCTCCGTGACGCTCGTCACCTGCCAGCCCGTCAGCAGCGAGTAGGCCAGCCGGAAGTAGTGGTCGGTGCCTTCCATCCCCACGCTCTGGCCGTTGACCACGTAGTGGGCCCGGCAGGTCATGCCTCCGAGCAGGCTCGGCCCGCAGGAGAGCGTGGTCACGTGCACGACGGTGCGGGCGGCCAGCGCCTGCCGATCGGCCGTCTTCATGACCCGCGCCATCCGACGCACCTGGCGGTTCTTGACGTGCGCCTCGATGGCCTCGCGGGCGCCGTCCATGGTCATGCAGGAGCGCGCGAAGCGCGCCGCGTGGTATCCGACGAAGCCGACGAGCGAGATGACCAACACGATCAGCAGCCCTCGAACGACCGTTCGTGTCTTAGCCAAGCAGGGCCTCCTGGAGCGCGAGCCCGGTGAATGGATCGAGCAGTGACTGGCTCTCACGCTTGAAGGGAATCCACGTCAGACGCGGCGCCGCGAACGTGGCCTCGGCCGACGCGGCCGCCTTCACCGCCTCCGGAGTGCGGCGGGTGCCCGCCGCGGTGAAGCGCGCGAGCAGCACCGCGTCCTCGGCGTCGTAGAAGCACCCCCGGAGCGCCGGGTGCTCGCCGGTGCACGGCTCGTACGCCGGCGCGCTCGTCGACAGCCGGAGCCCCACGTCGTGCAGGACCTTGAGGCGCCGGTAGCGGAACGCCGGCTCCCAGGCGTGCGGGCGCTCGCTTCCCGTGACGTCGAGCTGCCAGAACGGCAGGTAGAGCGGCGCGGTCGCCGGGCTCGGGCCGGACGCGGGCGATCCCACTTCGGCGATCTCATGCGCGATCTCGGCCATCTCGGTGCCGTGGACCTGCCACGTCCGCTGGCACGACGTGCAGCAGAAGATCACGTCGTCCGGCTCGAGCGGCAGGTCCCAGCCACAGTTGGGACAGACCAGCGGCCGGAAGCCAACGGTGATCGGGGCGTCGCTCGCGGCACGCCCCAGCGCGTCGTAGAGCGCGAGCGGGGCGCGCGGCTGGATCACGCTCTCGGCGACCCCGTCGACGATCGTGAGCCAGTCCTGGCTGCCCTGAGTCAGCTCCACGACCCAGAACGGAAAGTAGATCACCGAGAGGATGCGCCCGAGCACCTGCCGGTACACGACGTGGTCGAAACCGGGTGCGGCGAGCCCCTGCACCATCGCGGCGTCGGGGCTCACCTGCACCGCGACGATCCGTCCGAGCGCGGTCATAGCCTCGCGTCGGAAGAGCGAGAGCCGGAGGGCCTGCGTGCGCACGCCGAGCGAGAAGGCTCCGAGTCCCGGTAGATCGGCGGCCGGGAAGGTCTTCTCCACGTAGCGATCCGCGAACTGCACCGTCCGATCGGGGCTCGACAAGGGCGCGGTGGGCCGGGGCGCGGTGAGCACCGCCTGCTCCAGCGTGGGGCGGGCCGCTCGGCTCTCGCCGAGCAGGTCACGCACCACGTCGCCAGCCCGCTTGCCGAGCAGGACGTCGGCTCCCCAGCTCAGCATCGAGCCGAGCGGGAGCTCGATCTCGGCCGGCTCGGATCCGCCACCGGCGCCGAGGCCGAGCACGGCCGGCTCCGGAGCGGGCCGGGGTGGGATGTCCTGCCACTGGAAGTCGTGACCGGTCAGCCGGTAGAAGGGAACGAAGTAGAGCTCGGCGCGCGCCACGCGCGCCTCGATCCGTCCGGTCCGGGCTGCCGCGCCCGCCACGTCGGCCTTGACCCTGGGGGCGATCCAGTAGCTCAGCACCTGCTTGCGGCCGGTCACCAGCAGCGTGGAGCGACAGCTCGGGCATCGGATGGCGTTGGTGCCTTCTGAGAAATCGAGCGGGCCGCCACAGGAGGGGCACTCCGTCGAGACGACGACCTGACTCATGGCCGCGGGGGGCCGAGCGCCGCTAGCTTCCCGTCACCGCCTGGCCGCACGAAGGACAGAAGCGGGCGCCGGCGGGCAGCTCGGTCTGGCAGCGGGCGCAGCGTGCCGCGGTGGAGAGCTGACGACCGCAGCGCGGGCAGAATCGGCTGTCCGTGGCGACCGGCGCCTGGCAGCCGGGACACGTGGCCGCGCTGGTAGTGGGCGAAGGGTCCGGGGCCAGGGTCTTCGCCAGCATACCCGGCATCATCATGCCGAGACCCGCTCCCACGCCGACGCCCACTCCGGCGACGGCGCCGCCACCGACTCCGCCGCTCTGCGCCGCGTCGCCCATGGCCTTCGCGGCCTTGAACTTGAGAAAGCGGTCCAGATCACCGACCGCGCCCATGCTCGAGCGCTCGTCGATCATCCGCTCCACCTCCTCGGGCGGGGTGATGCGGTTGATGTAGAAGTCGACGATCTCGGCGCCGTACTTCCGGAACTCGTCCACGAGGCGGGTCTTCACCGCGGCGGCCATCTGATCATACCGCTGGGGCAGATCGACGAGGCTCTGGACGGTCTCGCCCAGGAAGTCGTTGAGGCGCGCGACGATCACGTCGCGGAGGTAGTCCTCGATCTGGTCGGTGGTGTAGGAGCCCTGCGTGCCCGCCAGGCTGTTCACGAAGAGGAGCGGCTGGCTCACCCGCATCGTGAAGCTGCCGAACGCGCGCAGGCGGATGAGGCCGAGCTGGGTGTCCTTGAAGACCACCGGGTCCTTGGTGCCCCAGCGCATGTTGGTGAACACCTTGAGGTTGACGAAGTACACCTCGGCGCGAAACGGGCTCGTGAACCCCCACGGCAGCGAGAGCAGGCGAGTCAGGATCGGCAGGTTCTGGGTCGAGAGCGTGTGCCGTCCCGGACCGAAGACGTCGAGGCCCTGGCCGTCGCGGAAGAAGACCGCCGCCTGGTTTTCGCGCACGACGAGCTGAGCGCCCATCTTGATGTCACCGGAGCCTGCCTCCGGGTAGCGGTGCACGATGCCGGTGCCGGTCTGGTCGAACCACTCGATGACTTCCAGCATGATGGCCATGGCGTCGATCCGTCCTAGTCCGCGTCGACGATGCGCCGGCGCCTATCGAACAGCTCGTCGAAGTCGTCGAGAGCTTCGCGCATGTGCCGCGCGGCGCCCTCGAGCGCTTCCGCGTCACCGAGCGCGGCGTGCAGCGCTTCCGTCTTGGCCCGCACCACGTTGAGCGCGTCGAAGAGGCCCACGTCGAAGGCGTAGAGCTGCTCGAGGGTGTCGCCGTCCACGTGATGGAGGTCGAAGAGGCCGGTGTACCCGCGGCCCGCGAACTCCACGACGCGGGTCAGGCGCTCCAGCCGAGCCGAGAGCCGCTCGAGTCTCGGCAGCGCGTCCAGATCGTGCGACTCGACGAGCCGGGCCTTGTCTTCCTCGAGAACGCGCATCAGGCGCCGCATCTCGGCCACCAAGCGCATCCGGACCTGCTTGTCGGTCGCCCGCGAGCGCTCGCGGTCCTGGTACCCCGCGACTCCCGGGACGAATCGGACGAGACGCTCCAGCCTGCCGGCAACGGTGACTGCCATGTGCTCCTC